>Ga0070743_10000122_pt1 | contig 26922 bp, 44 predicted proteins | sample ColrivemetaGS697_FD_70187 | JGI IMG/M metagenome (GOLD analysis project Ga0070743, IMG submission 70187) | Estuarine microbial communities from the Columbia River estuary, USA - metaG S.697 | ecosystem: Environmental > Aquatic > Marine > Intertidal zone > Estuary | place: USA: Columbia River... | reverse complement strand
TACGGTTCGCCAGTTTCAACACGATTCTGAATCAACTTTACCCAAAGAGTTTTAGCTGATACAGTTTTTACCACTTTCTTACTATGTGGGTCAATTAACTTCCAAGAATCGTTAAAGCCTTCTACTTTCGTAGCTTGCTCAATTAGCTCCATAAACTCATTTGGTATAACAACAGCGTGGTGCAGATTAGTAGATTTTCTATTAACATCGCCCCCAGTTGGTTTACGAATATCCAAGAACTCTTCAATCTCAGGGTGAGTGATGTCCAAATATGCTGCATAGCTACCTCGTCTTGTTACGCCTTGTGAAAATGCTAGCATTTCCGCATCGACTACTTTTAAAAATGGTATTACTCCAGTACTCTCTGACCCCGCAGAGGTTTTACTCCCTACAGAACGAATATCATTCCAGCACCCACCAATACCACCGCCAACAGAAGAAAGAAAAGCGTTTTCTGTATAATGTCCAGTAATTCCTGCACGACTATCCTCCGCGTAATTGAGGAAGCAACTAATAGGCATTCCTCTGTTTGTACCACCATTTGTAAGAACAGGAGTAGAAAACATGAACCACAGCTTACTAGCATAGTCATACAAACGCTGCGCATGTGCATCGTCATCGGCAAAAGCCTTCGCTGCACGAGCAAATGCATCTTGTGGGCTGTTCTCGCCCTCTACTAAATATCTATCTTTGAGAGTTTTAATACTAAACTCAGACAGATAATTGTCTCTTTTATAATCAATCTGCATTCATCATTCTCCGCGTAATCTCTGACACATTGTCAGCCCCTATTGCATCGTCGCAATATGTAATTAAATCCATTAATTCATAATTTTTTAGTAATACTTCAGCATTTTCATTTAACTCTTGAATATACTTATATTTACCTGGGATAGGCACGCTATCATAGATAGACATTGCATCGCCATACTCATTAATCAACTGCTCTGCTCTCTTTGGCCCAATACCGTTAATACCAGGAACATTATCGCCCTTATCGCCTGTGAGACATTTAAAGGAGATATATTGGTCACGGTCTACATCATAGTGCTCTGACCAGTTTTCTACTGTTACTTCTTTACGAGTTACATAAGAAAATCTACTTACTCCGTCTTGAACTAATAAGTCCCAGTCACGGTCACTAGAAATTAGCCAAATATTATCTAATTCATACTTCTTTTTATGCTTTACAAGGTGGGCAGCAAGATCATCTGCCTCTACACCTTGAAATCGAATCACTTTATAACTCTCAGAGAGTAACTCTAGTGTTTCTTCATACTCATCAAAGAAGTCTATAAACGCTTGCTTCTCTGCTTCAGTTTGTGTTTCATACTTATCTTTTCGATTCTGTTTGTACTCTGGTAAAATCTGCTTTCTGTAGCTAGAGGAACCCCAATCGGCTGTGATAATCACATTCCCACACTTATAGGACGCTGCTAGAGATTTTACTGTTGTTACATAATCATTTCGAAAGTCTGTTCTGCCTGCGTGTTTCCATCGGAAGGCTAAGTTCAGAGCATCGACTATAAGTGTCGAGCCTGATTGTATTTCATTAAAATTAAAAGCCACCGATAAACTCCACTGTTTCATTTGCTAACCATTCTTCGGCGAGTAAAGCATAGCAGCCTAGAAAAGATATATACATCCACTCTTTACATACTTCTGGCTTTTCTGCTGTACACACAAACACTTTGGAACGGTCATATTTAAAAAATAATAAAGGCTTTTGACTACCACCTTCTGCTTGTATTACTAACTTCTTCCACCAACGAATTAAATCATTCGTCTTTGGCTGTGTAAATATTTTATCACTTAATGGAGAGTCTTTGTAGTTCTTCACTTCGATACAGTAATGATTTCTTTGATTAGGGACATATAAGTCCCCTTTCAAATACTCAAGTGCACCAGATGCTGGAACCCTCTCAAACTTCAGTCCGGTCATCTCCCTCAACATATCCCGTACTAAGTACTCTCCCCTCGCTCCCTTCGCTCTTGAGTCTACCATCTTCTTCCTCTTGACTTGGGGTTTCTTCTGCCAACCCTAATTGTTCCTTTGTTTTTGCATACATCCACCAAATACGACGTCTACCAGCTCCCATTTATTCTAATCCACTCACGTTTCCGTTCTTGACTACTTCTATCTTCTCTAGTAGAGGATGCGTCCAGCCATGAGATACAATATAAGTATTGAGGTCTTCTTTTAATAATACTTCTACCATCTTCTCGCGGCCTGCATCATCTAATACATTGATAACTTCGTCTAAAAATAAAATATTGATTCTTGACTTTGAAATACTACTCATTAACTTGCGAATTGCGATAAGGGTAGCAGTATTCACTCTAGCCAACTCTCCAGAAGAAAGGGCTAGAATATCTACTATGTTTCCGTTATCCGTAATTTGCACATTCAGCTTATCATTTGACACTACAAATTCGAGTGTAAAACGACCGTCTGATAATTCACCAAGATACTGATTGGTTAATTCTTCCAATTCTTTTACTAGATTCTCAATCTTATAAGCGAGTAATCCATTTGTACTAAAAGATTTCTTTAGTACTTCTAAATTATTATCTAACTTAGTCTGTTCGTCTAGTTCTGCTTGGCACTTCTCCAGTTGAGTGATAAACTCATCTGTTTGTTCTTGAATTACTTGGATTCTGGTGTTTCTACGGGTTCTGTTGTCGTTTTCTTTTGATAATAATGCCAATCGTTCTTTTGATCCCTGTAGTCGATTATGAACGCATAATATGCGACTATCAAGCTCTCCTTTGTCCACCGGCTCACTCTGTAAAGATTGGTCAATTGAACGATACAAATCTTCCCAATCTTTTTTAGCTTTTGCATTAGCTGTAAAGACTTTATTGTTTTCTTTAATTCGCTCAATTTCATTATTTAACTCCGTAATCTTACTTGTTGCTGTAGATGTTTTCTCAACTTCCGCTTCGATAAGACTCTGTTTGAACAAATTATCAACAGATTGTTCACAAGTGGGACAGTGGTCTCCCAATCCTTGCAACTTTGTCAAAAGGCGTTGAGCACCCGCAGCGACTGCTTTTAAACTCCCTACTTCAGTTTGCAAGCCATCATAGCTTTCTAACTGTGTAACAGGAGAGTTATTTATAGCTACAATATCAATAGCTTTTAAGAACGTATTATATTGATTATTTTTACTAATTTTTTTATTTTTTTCGGAAATATTTTGAAGTTCTACTGTCAATGAAGCCAGTTCTTTCTCATCTTCCAATGTATCAATATCCAAATCTAACAGAGGCAGTATATTCGTATCACTTAATTTATTGTCATTGAGCCATTTTTCAATGGTCAATAACCTTGAAGTTATACTTGCAGTACTTAAAGCAGACTGTCTTGATGCTTCTTTAAAAATATCAAATAATTCGACATAATGTTCTAAGTGCAATAAATCTATCAGGAACTTTTTACGATTAGAATCAGTTGCAGTAAGAAACTGTAAACTCGCATTTGTGTTCTGATATACTAGCTGAGAGAAAGTTTTAAAATCAATACCAATAATATCTTGAATAGACTTATAAGTATTTGTAGCTGTATGACTAGAAATATCTTCTCCAGCCTTCTCCAGCTTTACTTTTATATTCGTACCTCTGGTTACGGTTATTTCATAACTTTCGCCATCTTTAATAAAAGAGAGGTAGATGTTGTATCCTTTATTAACATAACGGTTTGGAATATCAGCTTTCTTGATACCTTTTGAGTTTTTGTTATAAAGAACTTCTTCAATGATTAACGGTATGGAGGATTTCCCCATACCGTTAGTACCAATGATTTGTGTTACTGTATTGTCGTCTAACTGTAGCTCGTTACCAGAACCATAGCTAAAGCAATTATCCCATTTCAGCTTTTGAAGCGTAATCATTATAAGTTCCTAGTATGTCTGGTATTTTATCTGTCGAAATTTCTAAAATATAAGTTAGATACTCTACTAATTCTTCCTCAATGCTCATATCTTTATCAATAATCAATGAGGTTTCAGTATTTCTCTTTACTACTTTCTTATCAAGAAGCTCAGAATTTTTAACGCCTGCTAAGTCCTGAATATCACCCTCTAGCTCATAGATAGTATGATGATAGGTTGTAGGTAGCATATCGCTAGGGTCTGATACTGTTTTACGAATTAGTTGTGGTAATTTAAACTCTTCCCAAAACCAGCTCCAATCTCCTTCGTTGATAAGTAGATAACCTGTTTTTACCTCGTTTCGATGAAAAGAAGTAGTCATAGGACTACCAGGGTAAACTATATTACGTTGCGTGTTGCTGTGTGAGTGTAGGTCGCCCGCAAACACTACAGGGAAATCTTCTAATAAATCTAAATCTATCTCTGGTTTTACATGCGGTGGAATCTCTCCACGAACATGAGTAAACAAAGGCTTAGTCTTATCAAAGTGGTCTAAGCTACCCTTTCTATGTAAGTCTGCGTATGGAAGAATGCCATACCCTAAATCTTGGTCAATATAAGATATATCTACAATATGTATTAACGGATTGATGTCTCGTGAGACTTGTTTCAACTGTGTAAAGAATGTTTTATTCTTTTTAGTTGCTTCATGATTACCGTCATAGATAATGGTTGGAATCTTTACCGCTCGAATAAACGAGAAGTAAAGTTCCAACTCTTCCATATTTGGCAGCCTATCAAATAAATCACCGCCTATAATGTGCATATTGCACTCTTTCTCCAGTTCATAAATCTGCTGAAAGAATAGGTTATAGCGATTTAATGCCCACTCAACTGGGACATTCTTCTGCCCCAGCTTTATGTGCCAGTCTGCCGTGTATAAAATCATATAGCTACTCCTATCTCTTCATGCTTATTCCCGTAAAAGATATGATTTCCCATGATATGTATATCAGTGCTGTCTCGGACTACATAATCTTTTAGAGCTAGTCTTGCTGGATTGCCTTTGCAGGTTTTAGTATGTGCCAAACCATATTCCTCCAAGCTGTATGATCTTGAAAAGGATATAGTCTTACAGGCAGGACACTTCCAAAACATACAATGTGCCTCCCACTCGAGTGCGTTAGCGATTTGAACTGTTGGTTCACACGTATCTGTGATACCATCCTCGAGTTCAATACAGTTATAGCCTGATAGATCTAGATACATATCAGCTGGAGTAAACCAAACAATGACCCCTGGAGTAATCTGAGTGCAATCATAATATTCATGTTGTATGTTCCAAGTCTGTAAACTAGTTTGCATAGTTAGCTCCTCCATTAGTTTAAATGGCGTGCTAGTATGGTCTAGTTCTCTATGTTTTGCTTGGCCATAGCCGTCTACAATTTTTGTACAATGTAAGGGGTTTTTTACTTCAAACCAAAGCCCTTCTACACACGGACCATGGTAGCCCCATTTACCCTCTTGAAAATTGACATTTTTCAAGTAAAAGTCAGGTAAGTAGCTACCTGACTTGAGGTTAAATCGTTCCGGTTCGTAGTTGAATTCAATACCAAAATAATCGAAAAAAGCAGCCCACATAATTTCCAACCGAGATCTATATTGAATGCCTTTGAAAATACCTGGTTTTGCTTTTATTACCTTCATCCGATGTTAAACTCTGCTTCTAGTGTTTCATCATCATTATCGTTGCTGCCGGTACGCAAACGGTCAAGAAGTTCTTTCTGCGCGTCTGGGGTGGGGCGTGGCATTACATCGTCCATAGACTTGAGGTCTGTAATAGCTGCAAGCTCTGCTTCGTCAAGAGGGCGATTCTTACACTTCAATACTTGTAGTTGGTACTCAACATTGTAAGGAAGTGGGCCAGTTTTAACACGTTTGAAACAAATGTCCCAACCGGTTGTTACATCTGTAGGGTCGCCAAGGCCGTCTTGAGCCGTTTGTACGATTTGTTCCCACAACTTCTTCTTTAGGTTTACAACTTTGACTTTGCCGTCTGCTGGGTCAATACACTGAGTGGCATAAGACCAGCCACACTTCAAGTCTGGGTAGTATTCACGAACCCAATCTTTTTCTGTGTTATTGAAACGCTCTTGGTTTCGGTCGAAAGATAAACATTCCAATGGAAGATTTTTACCATTCTCGCCTTCTATCCAATATACATAACGGGCAAGAATGTCGCCTACGATACGCATTTTGTTTTCGCCGTCTTTAAAATTGAAAGTTTCGAGTGATGATTTTTGGGCAGAGCCTTTTTGTTTGTTAAATGATATAGCCATTAGTGTAATTTCTCCTTTGTGACTTCTTCGTATAAAAAATGAACGGAATGCTCATCTATACTTAGTAGCCTATTTTCGTTTATGATTTCTAGTCCTACGGGTAAATGTAATAGGTCTAGTGTAGTTTTTTGTGAAGCAAAGTATTCTGGCAAGCTACGTAGTGCAGCAAGCGCATAATATTCTGCTATTTCACGATTAGTATACTTATAAGAGTTGTACAGAAGTACATCGGGATGCAGCATGAAACTGCGTCCTGAGAAGTTTTTCTGAGACAGCATGTATATGGGGTCGTATCTATTTATAGGAATACGCTTAGTTATAAGCATTTCCATAATACGATTACATGAAACAATATTACCCTTTGCTTCATCATACACCTTCTGCCAATCATATAAGAACACTATTATACTCTCTTTTTGAGTCATTGTCAAGAACTATTTTTTTAAAGGTACTTCATATTCCAACCCTGCTTCATATAGAATCCTACCCTATTGGAAGCCTGTCTTTGTGCTGTCTTCCCTCTTAGGTGTATATCTATTATAACTGGGTCTACTTTTCCTTCTCTTTTTCGTATTACTCGACCTACTAGCTGTGTTAATAGTGGTTCATTATTAACAGGAGTTGCAAGTATTAGACAACTTAGGCTATCTACTGAAATACCTTCAGAGAATATTGCCTGTGTGCCATAAAGTACGTTCTTGTTTCCGCTTAATACTTCTTCTACTAGCTTTTCTCTTTCCTCGTGCGATACCTCACCTGTAACACAAACTGCTCTGTCACCAGTCAGCTCGGCGCAAGCTTTAAGAAAGCTAACTCGGTCGCTTACTACTAACACTTTATGCCCCTTTGCGGCGTAGGCCGCCGCTAGCATTGCTATCGTATGACGATATTCTTCATCGTTTGATAATTTTGTTACTCGATTCGCCCAAGGTATGCTTGCACCATCCATAAATCGTATTTCAGAATGAACTAAGTGGACACTAGGAACCATATAGTTTTCTTTTGGCGGTTTGAATATCTTACTACCAAAGAAGTCTCGAAACACCACATGTTTACCGTCTTTTCTTTCTATAGTGCCGGAAAGTCCAATCTTATATCTACAGTAATTTGTATCTATAATTTTAGAAAAGGTTGGACTACTAACGTGGTGCATTTCATCGAGTATGATAGTCCCAAACTCTTTACGAATCTTGTCTATATTTCGGTACAAGCTCTGAGTATTCCCAATTACGATTGGGTGGTCAATTTCAAATCTACCACTACCTATAATTCCAGCTGTAATTCCATAGACTTTCTCTACTTCTTTTGCCCACTGGTTTCTAAGAGGTACTGTATGTGTTACGATAAGTGTTTTCTGTCCAAGTTTACCAGCTATGGCAAGACCTGTAAAAGTCTTGCCCCAGCTTACCCAGGCGTTTACTATAGCATTGTCTTCGATTTTGTCATATACTTCTTGTTGGCTTGGTCGAAGTGGAAACTTAAACTCAGGAAAGTCTACTGGTTTATAAAGCCGCTTATCCACTATCTCATAATGGTCAGGAATTAAATCAATTCTGCCAATGGGTAATGAAATCAACCCGTTACGAATTAACCCCATAGTTTTAATAACCTGTGGAGGGTCTAACGGGTTGTGCGAAGGAATTGTATATGTAAGCTCCTTATCGATTTGCTGTTGCAATTCGTCAGTGCAGTTCATATAAATTCTGTTGCTTATAACAGCTTTCATTAAAATCCTAGTTCAGTTTTTGCTATAATGTAATTTTTCACAAAATTACTACGAACAATATCTTCTACTTCAAACTCAATGAAGTCGAACTCTTCCATGCGCTTTAATACATGAAGAAAGTCTAACATTCCACTTTGTCCCGTCTTTAAATCTGCCTGTCTAAAGTCTCCGCAGAATATAACTCTACAATGGTTGCCCATGCGAGTAATAATTGAGTCTAGTTCATGAAATGACATATTCTGACATTCATCAATTACAATTACCGCATTTCGTAGTGTAATACCCCTAATGAAAGAAGTTGTCATGAAGTCAACAATATTTTTCTGCTTTAGTATTTGGTACGCATCGCCACGCCCAAATAAGTCTATACAAATATCCTTATAAGGCTCTTCATATACAGATTGCTTCTCTTTCTCAGTTCCAGGCAAAAATCCAATATCTCTTGTTGGTACAGCACTACGAATAATTACTAATCTTTCGTACTCATTCTTTGCCATATCATCAAATGCTAGGTAACAAGATATAAATGTTTTGCCCGTTCCTGCCAATCCATGTAGTACTAAATTCTTGCTAGATTCAAAAACTTTCAATTGGTTTCTAGTAAGAGGCTCTATCTCTCGCAGGTCTAATCCAGCCCCTGCTATTGTGCGATTTCTTTTAGCCATAAGTTCCCTATACTTTTCTGTGAGTATTCTTTTGTTTAGTCTCAGAATACTCGTATAGCATCCAAGGAAGTCCGTGTAGATGCAAAATACCTGCCCAATTCATTCCTTGTTCGGGAGGTCTTGGTATGGTAAAAGGGTGAGAACACCCTTCAACCCATAAAAGTGATGCTACTTCTTTCTTTACCACTTTTTTAATTCTTAAATATTTTAATGGCATTGACTTAGTTTTTTCATATATAAAAGGTGCTCCATTACTATCTATAAAGCACTTTGTATACTGTTTTAGTAAGCCATTATGATTAAATACTGCTCTTTTTAATGGGTACTGCTCTCTATGGGGGCTTTGTGCTCGACGTATGCCAAGAGTATCTCCGGGCATATTTCTGTCGTCTAATAATTTTTCATCTAAGAACAGCAGTCCATCTGCTAAGTGCCAGTTACTTGAAGATAACAAGAATACTGGAAATTTTAGCTTATTTACTGTTTTATATGTTATTACCATATATTTTCTCAAACTTACCCATGGAATAGTCTTCTCCTACTTCAAAGTCACAGCCTACTGCAACACCAGGAATAGAAATACCTCTGTCCATTTGTATAAATCCTTGTAGGTGTTCGCTATAATGCTCTACTTCATCGTCTGGTACTTCTGCGAGAATGGAGTCGTGTACAAGTGCGAAAATTCTTGATTTCATGCCTTTCGCTTTAATATACCCGCCCATGTCTATTGCGCCTAGTAGGTTAATATCAGAAGCAGCAGACTGCACCAGAAAATTAAGACCAGACCTAATGCTATGGCTCTTGATGCCTGCGTCTGTCGACCCGACATTTGGTAATCTCCTTTTGCGACCAAAGAAACTATAAATAAACCCATTCTGTGCGATAAACTTCTGGTTTTCTTCAATCCATGATTTTAATTTATGAAACTCTTTAAAGTAGTCCGAGATTACTTCCTGCGCTTCCTGAGGGCTAAAGTACTTGCCCGAATCTTTTGTAACTTGTTCACTAATCTTCTTTGGGCCAGCTCCATACATAATACCAAAAGTTACGGCTTTCGCTGCCTGTCTACGGTCTTTGTAAAGTTCTGCTACTTCTTCAACGGGACATGGTAGCTTAAATACTTTCTTCGCAATATTACTGTGGAAGTTGCCGCCTGCACGGAATACGTCCATCAGAGCCTTGTCTTCAGCTAGTACCGCTGCAACATATACCTCTGCTGTTGTTAAGTCCATTGCAACAATTTTGTGCCCCGGAGCTGCTTTAATACACCCTTTTACAATAGGGTTATCCCTAGGTAATTGCTGCATATTGAGTTTACCACTAGAACTGAGACGGCCACTAGTAGTGCTGTGTAAATTAAAGCCCGTGCGAAGTCGAGAATCTCTATCCAACTGAGGTATGATTTTGTCCAAATAAGTATTTTTAATTTTGGACTTTTGTCGGATGGCCAATATAAGTCCTGGGACTTCGGATTGTTGAGCCAATTCTCCCAAGACTTCCGCATCAGTTGAAGCCGCTCCAGTGCCAGTCTTTTTTCCAGTAGGTTGCAAGCCAAGGAAGTCAAACAATAGAGACCTAAGCTGAACAGTGCTATTAGGATTAAAAGTTTTTCCATTTACCTCTTCAAACTTCGATATAGCTGGGTGCTTATAGAGTTCAGCGATTGCTTCGTCAATCTCTTTTTGCATTAGCTCTTGAGACACAACAAGTCTATCTCTATCAAAAGGTACTCCATTATTCTGGACATCGGTTAAGAATCTCGATCCTGGTATTAGTATATTATCGTATACTTTTAGTAGCTTCTTGTTCTGTTTAATTTTTACAAATTTTTCGTAAAGTAGGAATGTACACAATGCGTCCATACCTGCGTATGTTTTCATTACATCGAAAGGAATACTGTCCCAAGTAAATTGGTCTTTTAGTATGCCATTCTCTCTTCTGTAGTTATCAATCCAATCATACATTGGCTTCTCATAATCCCCGTAGGGCGTGAAATGCATTGATAACTGCTTAAGGCCGTGACCTCCTGGGTTCTCGTCAATAAGGTAGTGCAGTAACATAGTATCCTCGAACTGAGGAAACTTAAAGTTGAAATGATACTCGAAAAATGCCATGTCGAACTTAGCATTATGAAATATTACTGCTTTTTTGTCAAACAGCTCTTGTAATAGTACTTCGGTTTCTTCGTTAAAGCACTCGGTATCAATGTATGCGCCCTTCTTATCGTCATATGCTAGGGATATACCAAGCATATAGCCATCACGAGGATACAATCCTGTGGTCTCCGAGTCAAGAGCAATATAAGGTTTAGGAGCATTAATCGCCGCTCTAATAAAGGTATTAGCTCTTTCTGTGTCTTGAATACCAAAGGCAACACTCTCATCAATTAGTACCTCCTCAACTTCGCCTTTAATATGCTTAATAATATTATCGCGTGAGTTCTCCCAAGTATTTCTAGCCTCTGGCTTAAATGCGAGCATAGCTGGGTTAATAACCGGCAAGAATTTGCCTTCTACTTTCTTACCAGAGTATTCTGTAATTGAATTAATCTTGGTAAAATACTTAAGTGCGTCACTTCCGACTAGAATAACCCAGTCGTAGTCGTCTGTATTTATTTCAATGTCACAATCGCGCTTTAATACTTTAGTAATGGTCGGATTGGAACATAACTGATACTGGTCGAATTCAAACTCATGGTCGAACTCTGATTTGTAATTGGTCTTGCTTCTTTTGGTTTCTATTAGGGCAACCTTAGCCATATATTCCTCGATTAGTATAATTTGTCTTTCAGTTTACTTACTTGTACCTGCGTTAAAGCTCCTGGGTCTGTACCTTTTAAATGTATATTTCTATTTAAAAGCTCTGCTGCTTCGCACATAATTTTTACTCTATCTGCGGCCGCCTGTCCTGCGTCGTCCCCGTCCATGAAAATATCTATAGTTTCTACTCCTTGTATTGACAACATTCGTAGTTTATCTTCATTGATATTCTTTGTGCCAAAACAACATACTGCATTTGTGAGTCCCTTGTCGTGCAGGTTTATCATATCATATATACCTTCTACTAAGATAATATGACCATTTATTGGTTTTACTATTGGGAACAGAGGCATCTTTGCACCTCCTGGAGAAATCATATACTTAGGGGTTCCACCTGTAGTATGTCTGCCATTAAATGCTACAATTCTCCCTGAAATATCCCTTATAGGAAAGTTAATTCTCCCTACGAAATCTGTATCTGAGTGTAGGAATGCTTCAAATCTTTTATAGGTTTCTGGTTTAATATCTCTCCAGTTACCTGTATAAGGTAAACTATTTTTGGGAAAAGACAAACCAATACTTTCTGACCTCTTATCTTTAAGTTTCTTTTTTAAAAGTTCTCGTCGTAGTTGTAATTGGTTTGCCTTTTCCCCAAAATAGGTAAATAAATTTCCCTTGAATTCGCAAGAAAAGCACTGAAATATACCTGTTATGCGGTCTATACGCATACTAGGATTTCGGTCTGGGTGTTCTGGATTAAGGCACGAAACTAAATAGTCTCCACCTTTAGGAATAAAATATACATCTCTAGACTTCAGTAGTTCTTCTACGTTCACTATCTGCCTATATCCTTTACATTATCTCTACTAATAACTTGGTAAGCTCCCTTATTGTACGCGGGGGCTAGTGTATACTTTGCAGAAACCTCTGCTCTATAAGACGTGTCTACTATTTGCTCTACTACTTTGGTATCTGCTACTGACTTATACTCTTTAGTATCTCTTCGATACGCCGTACTTTCTTGTAGCGGCTCGAATTTAGGGGTATACCCTTTAGACTTTGGAAGTGGCTTTCGCTTTCTTCCTGAAGGGGAATGACGCAAACTGCCGAATTGAATTGCCATAAAAAAACCTCCTCTACTTTAGAAACTATATTATACTAAAATAGAGGAGGGAAGTCAAGAACTTTTTTTAAATATCATCAATGCTTTCGCCAGTTTTAGCTGAGGAATCTTCCCTCTCCTTGGGCGTAAGAGCGGACTCTGGCCCAATCTTTAGGCTTTCCCAATCTACTACTGACGTAAATGAGGTCATAGCTCCGTTACGCATTTTCACACAGTTGAGGGTAATACAATTATCCTCGTGATCCCAAGTCTCTAAAGTGAATGCTGCATCTGCCGCATCCAAGATACCCTTTGCGAAACGTGCTTCACCACTTGCATCTGTTTGATATGGTGAGAAAACAGTACAGTCATATTCTTGTGCCATAGACTTCAATGCTTTACTTACTTCAATCTGCTCTGTCCAGTCATATTGACCTCCAGTTCTAGAAGGTAGATTTGAGCGTTTTACTTGGTTTATATAATCAACTACGATTACTCCAACATTCAATGCTTTTACCTTCTTATCCAGTTCGGCACGAATCTTAGACAATGTAAGTGACGGATCATAAATAACATCTAACTGTTGAGTCGGGAGAAGCTCACAGTTATTCTTTAAATTATAATGAAACTTAGCAAAGTCGCGGTCTTTTTTATATTCCTTTAAACGCTCTTGACCCTCTTTAAATCTAGAAGCCCACCAACCTGCAACTTTCTCCCACTCGCCAAGACTAAGATTCTTAGTACGAAGGCGATTAAATGGAACTCCAGTTGCGATAGAGCAGCATCTCTGTAGGATATTTCTGCTATCCATCTCAATGGTGAAATAAATAGCAGATTTACCACTAGCAAATACATTTTGTGCAATATTAGCACAGATTACGGACTTACCCGCACCCCTCTTACCTCCTACCATCACTAAGTCTCTGGGAGAGAACTGGGTGGAGAGGTCGTACTCGGCATTCAATCCGAGCGGGACGTATTTCTCTAATTCCTCTTCTGGCTCGAACAAGTCAATATGTTGCATACTTTCTTGCGGATCTTCAAGATCTACCTTATTCTCAATGTCGAGGACAATTTGATGTAGGTGATCTACTGACTCTTGTGCATCTTCAAAAGCTACACTGTTGTCAATATAATCTTCGAGCGAGCTGAGAATCTCTTTTTGAGTGTATTCATTTTTCAGGTACTGAAGAAGCATAGCTGCATCGGCATCGACAACGACACTTTCAACAGCATATAACTTTTCTCGTGTACCTGAATCACGAATCTCAAGCTTGAGATCATCGAATGTGGGCATTACGTGAAACTTTTCGCAGTGCTTGCTAATTATGTTATAAAGTGTGTGATACTCAGTAGGCAAATAATGCTTATGAGTAACGCTCCAGGTCTGAAAGTCCTGAAGTGCTAACACTTTATTAATTAACGCACTTGCTATGTTAATCGTAATTCTCCCAAATTCGATATGAAACAGCCGTTGAGCATAACCCAACGGCTGTTGGTTTGTACTTTAACTGATGGAATTAACCAGCAGCTTTAGCACTCTTAGCTGCACCATCGTAGTCAGCTGCGCTGATACCACGGCGAGTAAGCATAGTTTTAACGCCACGAGCAGTTTTACCAATTGCTTCAGCAATTGCTTCAACAGTCATGCCGCCTACGTTATCGAGGCCAGCCAAAGGATCTTCTTTGGTAGCTGACTTAGTAGTTTCCTGACGTGGAATAGCATCAATCTCGCCAGCGCGCAACAGGCTCAGAGCCTTACCACGTACTGAATTGACTGAACGACCCATAGCGGCAGCGATTGCTTCTACGAATTCACCATTACGTACCATAGATACGAAAGTGGCTTCTTCTTCAGCAGAGTAAGTGCGAACACTTTCTACTTTAGGAGCAGGCTTAACGTGCTCGGTCAATTCCATTGACAGGATTTTGCCTTGAATAGACTTAGGAGAGAAAGCACCATCTTCGAAATGGCCAGCAATTTCAGCATAAGTGTATTCACCGCTGTTGTCAGTGACAAAAGCAGCGAGGGTAGCTTCTTGAGCATCGCTAAATGCACGAGATGCGCCTGCAGAGGCTAATTCTACATCGTGACCCATTTTTCGCAGTTTGCTAGAAATAGAACGAGTAGAGGTTTCAAGTTGTTCTGCTGCCTGAGCAACAGTAGCTTGAGAAACGGGGCTTTCGCCACCGACAAAATTAGTAAGTTGAGCTGTACGCTCTTCAGTCCACTTTGGTAAGGACATATTTATTCTCCAGTTAAGTCTAAAAGGTTGGTTACAATAGTTACGCCAGCATCTCTGGCCTGTTTAGTTTTTGCGGATTCAATACCGCTCTCATTTACCAGAATAGTGACGTCCTTTGTCAGGCTAGTCTTGACCTCGTAACCAAGCTCTTGAAGGGCTTGGTGGGCGAGAGCTTTCGTTTTATAACTAGATAATTTACCTGTTATACACACGATACCCTTAATCACCGAGGTGTTTTGTGGTTTTACAAACTTAAAGTCAAATGGAAGCATACTTACTAAAGGATACTCCAAATTAAGCCAATCTAAAAGAGAGGCTGTAGACTTCTCACCAAGACCCGCAGCACGACAAGTATCATAGTCTATATCATCAATAGAATCGCAGACTGAGGCTAGTTTTTGTGCAGCGGTTTTCCCGATAAGAGGAATACTAAAAGCTGGTAATAGCACGTTTAGGGGAGCACTCTTAGAGCGTTCCAATTCATCAAATAACTTTACAGCAAGTCGCTCAGAACCAAGGGCAACAATCATCTCTTCTAGCTCAAATGAATAGATTTCTTCTAATTCTTGTATATCTAGTTTACGAATAGTTGCTGGCCCAAGTCCTTTAATCTTCAAAGAAGATGCAAAGTGCTCAATAAGCTTTTCTGACTTTGCTCCGCAGAGCGTGTTACGACAATACAGGACATAGTTAATGCTTTCCAAGACCGCACTGCAACTAGGGCAATGAGTTGGGGCTTGAATTGCTATCATCTGGTCTCTCCTGAAATTGAATGTTTATTATACGTACTTTTAAGATGTTTGTCAAGAACTATTTTTCTTCAGGTAGACCAACATCTACACGTCGAACTACGCGAGGTATAATTTCCCCTGACCGTATAACTTCTACTTGGCAGCCTATCTCGAGGTTTAAGTCGCGAATATACTGGATATTGTGTAGAGTCGCACGTCCAACCATCGCAGAACCAATCATAACTGGCTCTAAGATTGCAACTGGACTAATCGCCCCACTCTTTCCAACCTGCCATATAACGTCTAATAAAGTAGTAACAACCCCCTCTTTCTGCTCTTTTAAAGCAAAAGCTCCGCGAGGGTGATGGGCAGTATATCCCATACTCTCAAACTTCTGACTATCATCTACTCGGTAGACGATGCCATCGGTAGGATACATACTTGAGTCGAAACTACTTACAGTCTGAAAGCCTTGCGCGCTCAGATACTTCATAGTTCCAGACCAAGTAAAGATACTCGAACCTTGTAGTCCATAAGCTACGAAAGTAAGTGGACGAGTACGAAACTCCTCCAAGTCTTTCAAGTTTAGAGACCCCGCAGCGAGGTTGCGAGAATTAGGAACGCTCGAAGGGCAAACAACTTCTCCAGTTATCTGCACGGTCGCTTGGAGTGGTATACTGTTAGGTACGAGTAAACGCATCTTATCAGTAATATCACGACCAAGCTCCCCGTCCCCGCGAGTAAGTGCTATAGCCAACTGCCCATTTACATAGACAATAGATACAGCGGCTCCATCTAATTTGGGAGTAGAGATATAACCAGACAAGTCTGGGGCATCTACTAAGCTGAAAAACTTTTGTAGAGAATACATTTTATAAAGATGTGGAATACCGTCAGTAACGACATACCCTACAGAATTATAGTTGTACACACTAGCAAGGCGGTCGAACTCCTCGTCGGAAATAGTAGGATTACCTTCATAGTATGCAGAACTTGCACTGTCTAAAAACTCTTTCATAAACTTTTATCCTAAATTAGAAAAGATATTATACATTCTTTTAGGAATGTTGTCAAGAACTATTTATACAAGTCCTGAATCAAGTCTGAGAAATGTTCCTGTATCACAGATTTTGATTCGGCTAGAGATAATATCTCTATAAGACCTGAAAATAATTCTCTTGAGTTATTAAAGTCTAGTGGCATTGCTACTCCTTCTGGTGTAGGTTTCCATTCTTCATCGAAATCCATATAATACTTTCGTAGGTGCATATATTCTATGCCTCTGAAGGTATTAACTGTTAAACGAATCTGTACTTCTTTTACCTCGTCATAATGTATGACGCGTGAATAAGCCTCTGGAGCCTCGTGAAGCTCCATTATCTCCGACCCTCATTCTTCAAAATAGAAGAAAGGGGTACCACGCTTGATACATTACCAGGCTTCAGCAATCTATACGAATCGGTATCCCAACAGAAAAAAAGCAAAGTATCATCTGTCTCCTTTGCTCGATTCTTCTTTCCCTGAATATACGGGGTAGTAAAATCAAGCGTACAGACATTGTACTTTAACTTATTCGATTGTTCGCTACGATAAGTTATGACCGCATCGCCATATTCACGCACAATGTGCGTTAGTTCTTGCTTGTTCACTGTTAGCTCCTTTGTAGCAGTTTAGCAATATTTATTGTAAACCTGCGTACTCCATGCTGTTTTCAGTGGATAGCAAAAAGCCCCGACTAAGATTGCCTTAGTCGAGGCTGGTTTTATTACTTCTCTATTGCAGAGATTATAGTAGTAAAATACTGAGCGGCTTTACCAGTCAACTTAGAGATAATCTCTTCATCAACAGGCTGACCTGCATCAGTGATAGCAGCGATTAGAGCGTCTGCTGCAGCTTGCTTGGAGACACGAGTGCCGCCAGTTGAAGCTGTAGTAGTGGTGCCTTTAGCTGCTGGGGTTTTCTTAACATAGACGCCAGCCTTTGTTAGGATCATGCGAACACCGTTAGGTGATTCGTCAAGTTCTTCAGCGATATCTTTTACAATCTCCATTGATGTTTCTGGAGTTGGGTCTGCTGATTCGTATAATTCGATTGCTTTTGCTTTGCTTTCGTCTGTCCAAGCCATTCTTCTTTTACCTTTGTTAGTGGTTTGTTTGTCACCTGGACACTTGCCCAGTACTTTAAGTTGTTGGTTATAAAATCGGTCGCCCAATGGTATTCCCCTAAATTTGAAAAACTATTATACCCAAATTTAAGGAAGTCGTCAAGAACTATTTTTTTGATGTTCTAATAATGCTTCACACGCCAATTCGTTCGCTAATTCGTTTTGTTCCTTGCTAGGAGGAGGTACAAAGAATACTCCTTTATCTAGCCGCCCTGTCTTATCCCAGACATACCAAGCATAGTCAGTAGCATCTGTACCCTTGCCTGTAAAACTTGGACGCTTACTAAGAACATGTAAAGCCGTGGGTGTGTTTTCTTTCCACCATTCATGTCTACCAATACTACCCAAGTAGTTAATTCTTAGTAACATTATACAAGTTTGAGATAGTGCCAAAGAATGGTCTATGAACTCTTTTGCAAGGCTAAACGGTGGGTTTGTTAAAATCAAGTCTGTTTTTTGGTCGTGGTCGAAAAAGTCTTTTTCTTCTGTAATCTCAGAATAAGAACACGTAATGCCCTTCTCTTCTTCTAAAAAGAACTGTATTCGCCCATCGCCTCGGCAAGGCTCGTGAGCTGATGAAAACATAGACCAATCAATCTCTAGGTTTTCGTAGCACCACGGTGGCGTTGGATAAAAATCTGTGGGATTAAGTCGCTGCCCTGTTTTTTGTCTGCTCATCTATTACCCTTGAAAAATCTTCTATGAAGCACCAGTTAAAGTATTCTGATACTTGTGAATTTAAATAGCTATGGATTCCGGTTCTATTTTTATAGTGGTCGCCGTCCAGCACGAGTAGACTATATTTTGATGGAAACTTTTTAAAATTTTCTACAACAAAAGGCAGTTTTTGGTCTGCTGTACCAGAACCCATTTGTCTTTTGCACTCTATGGCTAAGTCGAGCTCTGGTATATAAAAATCCATCTTAGACCGTGGATTATTATAACAGTCTGTAAATTTTACTTGTGTTTCAAGCGTTAACCCATTACCCTGCATAATAACTGCGAGTTCTGTTTCTAAGTGCTGCCCTGACTTTACTGCATTTGCGCCTTGCGAGATCATTAGTATGTTCCTCTGTTGTGAAGTTTATATTATACACGGATCGAGGATCATTGTCAAGAATTATTTTTATAATGCTTCGAGTTTCACGCCATACTTTCTCAAGTGCTCTAGCTTCCCTAACTCATACGCGGCACTATATGCGTTAAATCCTCCAGAAGTTACACTAGTAAAGAAAGTATCTTCACTATCTACTTTCTGTATTACGTAAATCTGGTAGCAGGGACAGCCATACTTGCTTTCATAGTCCACAGTTTTTAGACCGGGCTTGCTATCCTGATACTCTGTAGTGAGTCTCTTTCCTACTTTAATTGCGCTATGGTATACTGCTGACCACGCAATCTCGCCTTCATTGAAATCTTCAGAAACACACTCGTCCGGAAAGTAGTTTACTTCTTTTCGTTCGTCTTTTCCTGAGGGTCGTTGAGGGACTCCCACTTTTTCAAGTAACGCTCGCACGAATCCTGCGCTTCGAAAAAGGCGCTTCGATATATCTGTGATAGTATCTCCCTGCAGGTAGTCCGTAACTGCTTCAGCGATTTCTTCATTTGTTGCAGCAGTTCCGCGCTTTTTTGCTTTACGACTTCTAACATATTCTTTCTGCTCCAGGTGGCCATTGATAATAGCTGCTAATCGCGTAGTATTGTACGCGATATTGAGTATATCACACGCCTCCTTCTTTGTTATAGGCTTGGTAGAGGTATCCGACGGGTTCAAAAGAGTAATCACTTTCTCGATGTTCGCTGCCGTCAGATTCTCGTAATCTTTCTTTTTCACTGTCTTTCTCAAGTTCAATCTCCAACTTAAATAGTAAACAACAGATAGCGTGTGCTAAATGTGATGAATTTGTCTCTGGGTCTTTTAACTCGCCGTCCATGTGTGCAAATATGTGCCGAAGTGCACCGCCTGTGTATCTGTTCTGAAGATTATCAAGTTTACGCCAATTATCTTCATCGTACTTAGCTGCACCAAAGGTAAGTATCTTACTTACTTCGATGATAGCTTTTGGAGGCAGCAGATACATCTTCGGTTTTTCACTATCAAACTTTCTACCCTCACTCATGTACGAAATCCTTTATCATTGGAAAGACTCCGTTCATTTCATAAGCACAGGCTCTAGCGATATCCATATGCTCTTTTTGGGTACCTGGTGTAGTTCGTACATCAATGTAATGAATCCACGACCTTACTGTACCGTGCATATAAAGACGCGTAGGCGTCAGACCCTCTGGGAGGACTGCACGGGCTTGTTCTTTGGCAATACCATTATCTAGTGCCCATCTGTACGCTGCAATAGCTGCATCACCTACTCGACGCTGCTGCTGTAACCATTGATAGTGAATATCTCCATCTGGGGCACGAACAGAGTTTTGTCGGTTTGTCTCGTCTTGTAGACGGCATTCTCTAAACTCGAATACGCCCAAGTCTTTAACATCTGCATAACGCTGGCTAAACTCTTGGAAAGAGAAGCTGCGGTGGCGTAGAATTTGTTTGGCAATATCTCTTGTAGTATTGATTTCCATAGTGATACTAACCATCTCAAAGGGAGACCAGTGTTTATGCTTCACTAGATACTGTACTAGCTTCTGAGAGGTCTCGGTATTCTGCTGGTTACTTGGATTTGACACTCGCGCCATATAAGCAATATCTGCTATAATATCAGGCGAAGATGTCGATATAAGTTTTACTTTGCTCATTTTCTTGTGATCCTTTTATCGTAGTCTGCATAATCATCGTTCCACCACTTCGGTCTTTCCCTATACTTCCAGGAGGCGAACGTCGCTTTATCAAGGTGGTAGTAGTCCCTGTACGATTGTATTGGGTTGTTGTAATCTTTAAGCTCATCTGGCATTGCTAACCCGAAGGTTGTGAATCCGAGTCTTTGCATATTTTTTGGTTCTGGGAGTTTATTGACGACTTCCGTAATCGACTTATGGTCTTTTCCATAGCGATAGCGATATTCATCATTAAGTGCATTACCATAGCAATGTGTCCATTCGAAATTGTCTAGCGATGACCTTACCCATATTGTGCAAGGGTGATTGTACATCATCGGTAGATAGGGCGTTAGTGGTCGTTCCGCAGGGGGAAGGTTTTTAATTGGTTTTTTGAGGGCATTCAGTTTATCACTCTCTGGTTTGGTGAGTGCACGAGGTACAAAACCTAAATGCTCATCAATCCAGATAGCAGTACACATAAGCTGCGCTACTTCTAGCGGCATTTTAACGATGTGCTTGTCTACATGATACTCGGCACACTTATCAAGGTCGTTGTCTAAATAAAAAAGGTTAATGGTACTCTCCCTAAAATTGAAAAACTATTATACTAAAGTTTGAGCACCTTGTCAAGACTTATTTCTCTCTACTGACTTTCTGAACCTTCTCTACTGTACGCATTGCGCCTAGTCCTAGCATACCCATCAATACTGGCATCATTTGCGATGTATCAATCATTGGAATTACTATAGGGTTGCTTAGCAACTGCAAAACAAAATTAGCTACTGGGATAACAATGAAGTTAGAGAAAAACCCTAAACCACATACCCAACCAATGAAAGGTCTCCAGCCTGCAACAAATAATGATTTATGTGCTGCTTCTGTTTTATTAACTTCCAGTTGTGCAATCATTGCTTCTTGTGCTTGCTTCTGTGATAGTGTTGCTATCTCATGTGCTAGTGCATTTTTTGTGTCTTTATCTTCAATAAATTTATCTAATAGACCAGTAACTGGCCCAACCAAACTACCGAGGAGATTTAACATTCTCTAGTCTCGCCATCAATCGCACTGCGCGATTGCCTACTTGACGGTACCATAAGGAGTTTCTTCCTTCTGATGCGGCAAGTTCCCATTGTCCAGCTTCTAAAGCTGCTTTAAAATTCTTAAACTTACTAAGTCGAGGCCGTCCAAGATTAAACATCATATTGACGAGTATCTCTTGGACTTCCTCTGGAAAACAATTCCAAGTATTATATAGTATAGAACACTCATCAATAGCTACTGCGAGGTCGTGCTTAAACGATGCATTAACCCTTTCATGGGTTACAACTGACCCTATAGGCATACCAAACTCTTCATCAGACTTTAACACTAAATGTCCAATACCAAACGTGGGATAGCCAAGATGATCCTCGTATATCTCGTATTTTACGCCTTCATCAAGTTCTAACTGTTTTTGTATTCTTTCTATATTCAACTTGTTCTCCTATTTAGTTCATGCTGGCGAAATATATTGTAGCAAAAGGAATCATTAAAATCCCCGCTGCCGTAATGGTATTGCAGAATAAACACGTTGCTCTGTGTTCGATTAACTCTTTCACTAGGTCTCCGTTTAACTTGAGCTATGCTCGGTTTAAGTAAGTCGGACGTTATTTAGAGGCGTTGTCCGTCGCCTGATAATACTTTGCGTGCAACAAGTTCGTTACTAATCTTTTGCTTGAGCGGCCCACGAGTATTGCTGTTCTCGAAAGCGGAAAGCAAATCTTTAGTCTTCGCATTCTTCATATAATAATGCTTCTGTCCGTCAGGCTTACGAGTTGTTTTGTTGTAAATAGTTTCTGACTCTTTAAATTTAACTGGCATTGCTGTGCTCCCGATTATATTCTTGTTTAAGTAATTTATATGTATTTTCAGCTACTGCTTTGTTCGTAGTTAGCATATAGATATTATGAAGGTCTTGTACTTTATACAGTATCTCGCCACCATCATTTAGTATAGTAACTATCGTTAATTTATTCTTCATCGAGCGTAATAACTCCTGTATTTACTAGATGTTCGATTGTTACTTCGATGCCTTCTTTTTTGCCAAGAGCGTGAGCTGAAAGTCCGCAGCCTACGACGCAAAATACGAATATAGCATATTCCATCATCTTTAGTTTTCCTATAACTTTGCCTTTGAATGGGTATTATACGCGAAGGCAGTTCGTTTGTCAAGAACTATTTTATGAGAGTATTATACACTAGAGGGACAAAAATGTCAAGATATTTTTTCTAGAGCTACTAGCACCCTAAAAAATATCTCTTGACAAGGTTACTATTTTGATATATAATATCCCCTATGAAAACATATCAAAAAGCACCCTGGACATACAAAGAACGTGAGTTGCTCGCGCACTTTTACTTTCACGCATCTATAGATGAAGTGATGGATAAGTTGCCAGGTCGCTCTGAAAATGCTATTCGCAAACAAGTCATGTACTTGAGAAAGCGAGGATATAGATTTAAATGAGCGGAGTAGAATATGCTTTGATGGCAGCACTGTTGGTGCTTTGGATAATCATAAAGGGTCGTGATGACCAGTAAGGAAAATAAATGAAGGTAGTAGTTAGAGGGACAAACATAGAAGGTGCTTTAAGGCTATTCAAGCGCAAGGCTATGGATAGTGGCATTCTTATGCGCGTAAGAGAGAAGGAGTTCTTTGAGAAAGGCTCTGCAAAGAAACAAAGGAAAAAAGCTGCGGCTCGTATGCGAGAGCGCAAGCGTCAAGAAAAAAAGACTTGACACTTTCCTAAAATCTGCGTATAATACCCTTTCAAAGACGGAGATTCAGATGATAGTATATTCAGTTCAAGGCAAGTACCCAAATTGCTATAACAAATTTATAGAGGCTTGCCTAAATCATTTGATTCCTACCGCACCAGAACACGATGTAAATGTACTTATTAACATTAAAAAGCGTTTAAAAAGTGGAAACGTAGGGCAATGTATAGGCGACTGTAGTGAAATTACTATTGAGCTGGCTCGTTTTTACGAAGATGGAACTGCTTTAACCAAGGACGAGTTAGCTGCAAACCTAGCGCATGAGCTAGTACACGCAAAACAATATATTTTTGATGAAATTAATGCTGTTGATTATACTTGGAAGTCTAATGATTATTCTGAGTGTGACTACTGGGATCAGCCGTGGGAGGTCGAAGCATATCATCGAGAAAAAGTTTTAACTAAAAAATACTGGAGTAACCAATGTACGAAGTAATAACAACCTTAGCAGGTATTTTGTTTGCAAGCTGGTTTCTCTACGGAGCTTTCAAAGTACTACTTGACCTAGAAGAAATGAAGGATAAAGAGAGAAATGACTCCACAAGAGATTAGTGACTACAAACAAGCTTGGCATTTTAGCGGAAAATTTCATACATACCATACTCATACTGATGTTCGTAGTGAGGTTGTTGCTTGGTGTAAGGCTTTTTCGAGTCAAGAGCAATGGCATATAAATAGATATGTTGAAGCGTATACGGATAGAATAGAATTTGAAAAGGTGGAACAGTACGAGATGTTTCGAGAGTGGTATAAACTGAGAATGGGAGCATAAATGAACTACTATAGCGCAAGAATAGATTGGGGCGGTGGCTATGTTACTCTTGGTACATATGCTGCCATGACGGAAGACGAAGCAAGAGCACAGGCGTGGGAACGCCATCTGGGCTGTATCGCCTTAAAAGATGCAGAATATGGGCAGATTCACATTGAACAACTATTAGGAATGGGCGAAAAATAATGAATATTTATACAAAAGATGTAGAAGCTGGCCGCAAGTGAGCGGATATCGGCTTCTTGTTAGCCAGAAAAACTGCTCACCTATTCGGGAAAACTTCTTGACTTTTTCCTCTCTATCGCGTATAATACCTTCATAAACTTAGAAAAGAAGGATAGTATTTATGCAACTTATTCGTAACGCAATTCAAACACCAGACGGTACGATTCTCGAATCAGTTAGTCGTCATGACTACAAAACTTATACAGATGCGAATGGCAAAGAGTATATGGTTGACGGTGGCCTTGACTATGTAAGACGTTCTGCACATGGTGACGAGATTGATTTGTGTGTGTATAATGACGTACCTCATGAAGTACAACGCAACACTCTCAAGTGGGGCTCTTACGGCATTAACGGAGACCAGCCCCTCACATTCAAGACGATAGCTAGAATGGACTGTGATCATATTCGAAATGTGTTAGAACATTGTCGAAATGTTACGCCAATAATTAAACATTGTATGATTCAAGAGCTGGAATATCGAACTGGGAGAATCTAGTATGAAAGTACTTATAGGCAATTATCCGAAACATCGTTGGTATCATACTCTATTTGGAGTGACCCCGCAGCGAGTTAAAATAGTTAAAATTGATAGCCAAGATACTTGGTCTATGGATCATACTCTTGCTTTGATTATACACCCGATGCTCATACAATTGCATGATAGTGGTCAAGGGTGCCATGCTGTAGACCAGGAAGATGCTCCACACATTACTTTCTTCGATGGCAAGTACTCTGAAGAAGCGTGGAGCTATGTGCTTGGTGAAATGATTTGGGCTTTTGAGCAGAAAGCAGATTGTAGCGTTATGGAATTATTTATGCTGACAAAGGACGAGAAAAGAATGAAGAATGGCTTTCGTCTGTTTGGCAAATACTACGAAAATCTCTGGACTTAAAGAAAAAATCTCTTGACAAAATACCTCGTCTCGCGTATAATATCTTTTATAAATCGGAGAAAAAGAAAATATGAACTGTGAACCCAAATACGAGAAGGTAACACGAGTAGAAGTGATTGACGATACTGGAAGAGCTTATACCAACTGGAATGTTAGCGATTTACAGTTTTCCTTACAAGATGACGAAAGAACACTAAAAGTGTTTATAGTAGGTAAAAAAGATGACTAGACAAGAAATGGAAATGGTTGTAGCTATGGAGGAGTGTGGCGAGCTAGTACGAGCGATTAGCAAAGTACTTCGACATGGAATGACTGACAAGAATTATACGAATCTTGTTGAAGAAATCGGAGACGTGCAAACAATGATTAACCTGCTTGTCTCTACTCATGAGATTACTTGGGGTGAGATTGAAGACCGAGTAGCCGTTAAAATGTTGAAATTAAACAAGTATGGGGTGATTTGATGGGCAATGCAACACATGGAGGCAAAGGAGATACTCCACGAAAAGTAGACCGAGCCAAGTTTGAGAACAATTGGAATGCAATTTTCGGAAAGAAAGAAGAAGTACCACTTGCAATTGGGGAAACACCAGAGCAACGGCGACTTGACGACCTCGAGCATGACTGGACTCTCATGTTCAACTTTATATCACAATTAGATGAAAACTTTACTCACAAGCTGCGTCAGCAATTAAGGAAAAAATAATGGAAGGAACAAACTTTGAACTCGTAGAAGATTTTATGCTCGCATTCGGACAGCGAGTCGCTACGACCCCGCAGCTAGTAGACCGTGCAGTAGCAGAGCTACGAGTATCTCTTATTGAAGAAGAACTTGATGAGCTACGAGAAGCAGTTGCTGACAATGACCTCGTAGGAATCGCAGATGCACTTACGGATATTTTGTATGTTACTTATGGAGCAGGTCTTGCCTATGGTATTGACCTTGACGAGTGCTTTCTTGAAGTACATGAGAGCAACATGTCAAAGCTAGGAGATGATGGAAAGCCTATCTATCGTGAAGATGGAAAGGTATTGAAAGGCCCGAACTATTTTGAACCAGATTTAGGAGCAGTATTAGATGTTTGACGATTTTAAAAGTTTTGATGAAAAGCACGAGTTTGAAGTTGTAGCCAACGGTTTCGTACTTCGAATAAGTGGTCGTGACGAGAATGATGGTTGGCTTTGTCGTAGTTACATTTTTGAAGATAATGCCGAACTTTTTGCAGCTATTGGAGTTATTACTAAGAGGGTACGATGAGCTTACTAGACGAATATAATCTTTTCGTTACTCGCATGTTTGAAGATAATCGTGATGAACGGCTTGCTTATGGAGAGGCCGTTATCTCAAAAGAGCAGTATATAATCGAGAATAATACTTTTCTCGAAGACCAGTTCTGGCTGCTAACTTGGGGCGAAAAGAAGTGGGGTGATGATGATTATAAATGATTCATGTCTTTTTACTTATAGTCCTGGCCAACGGTGTTATCGTTAGCCAGGATATGTACTTTCGTAGCATTAATGTCTGTAATGCTTATGCAGAATCAATCGTAGTTCGCAAAAATCCCTATAGTATTTCTCCCTACGTTTCAGCCTACTGTATTCCCAAACTTGTGGAACCTGAAGGTTTGCTTATCTATGATAAGTAGCACCCTCCTTTTTAGAATATTTTTCTGTTTGCTTACAGCCATTGTACTTTTTCCTACCATATACCTACTCAAAAATAGTACTTTACTTATGCCAAAATAAGGTGTATAATAAACATAAGTTTCTAGCTACGGATAAACAACAAGGTCTCTTAACAATTCTTCTCTACTAGCTGTGAGCGAAGTGAGT
>Ga0070743_10000106_pt1 | contig 28019 bp, 39 predicted proteins | sample ColrivemetaGS697_FD_70187 | JGI IMG/M metagenome (GOLD analysis project Ga0070743, IMG submission 70187) | Estuarine microbial communities from the Columbia River estuary, USA - metaG S.697 | ecosystem: Environmental > Aquatic > Marine > Intertidal zone > Estuary | place: USA: Columbia River... | reverse complement strand
AAATTAAAGTAGTAACACAGATTGAAAAGACAACTGTGCCTATTGTTCCAATGCCTAAGCCTGTGAGTATGAACGACATAAAAATTTATGTTGTATCACCTGGTGAAAATTTAGAAGAATTCAAAAAAGAATTTGAAGCAAAGAATGGTGGCGATGCATACATTGCTATTAGTGTTAAAGACTACGAAAACTTATCAAAAAACTTCGCCGAACTAAGGCGCTATATCGAACAGCAAAAAGCAATTATCTTGTACTATGAAGAGGCTGTTAAACCATTAGAAGATCTTCCTGTATCAGACTAATTTCATTAATAAGTACCCTAGTATGTGTAGCCTGTAGTCCGTTTGCAAGAGAAGTTTCGGTTAACAGTGCTACTATGGCTTACGACTATAAGGGGTTGCACGAAACACGTGATAACACAATCTTAAATGAACTTCTTAATGTTAATCCTGCACAAACAGAGTGGTGTGCGGCGTTTGTAAATTCAATATTAGAAGAACAAGGTATTCCTAGTTTAAACACACAATCACATCCGTATCCATTATCTGCACGTAGTTTTTTGCGTTGGGGAGAAAAGGTGTCTCGTGAAGATATACAACAAGGCGATGTTGTAGTATTTCCAAGAGGCCCAAAACCATGGCTTGGACATGTAGGGTTTTATTATGGTAAAGTAGAAGATGGGCGTTGGATTATAATTGGCGGTAATCAAGCAAATATGGTTCGCTTTGATTTATACAATCCTTCTAGTGCAGTTGGGATTAGACGCTGGAATCAATAAATACATGTAGTTAATTAACGAGGGATTACTATGTGGGAAATGATTGAAAGAATGGCGAGTGATCGTCTGTGGATTTATACAGCAATAGCAGGTTCAATTGCTGGTACTATTTTTATAACATACATGAGTACAACAAGAGCAGGACTTTGGTTCTATGCTAAGGTTGATCGTGCAATTGATTTCCTTGTAGCACGTTATGGATGGACATGGTTAGAACAACCAGAAGATGCATGGCGTAAAAAGTATCCAAAAATAACAGCAAAAATAGACAACTTAGAAAAACGTCTTACACATCTCGAGGGGAAAAGATAATGCCAAGAAAAAAACTAGAAGATTTAGATAAGCCGGTTGCAGATATTGGCCCAGCAGTTGAAGCAAAGCCAGATGCAGTAGTAGTTGCTACAGCAGATACAACTACACGCAAAGTTAAACTAGACCTAGAAGTAGACACAAGTGTAAAAGATATGGGTCCTAATCCATACCAACGTGTAATACATTTAGCAAAAGCAATTGATTCTTGGAGAATCTTTCCACGCTTGTTCTTAACTGTATACATTATACTATTATACAAATGTGTTATTTGGTACATGAATTTGCCAGATCCAAGTATGGAACAAAGTGGACTAATCAGTATCGTAGTTGGTGCTGGTGCGGCTTGGTTCGGACTGTATACCGGAACTGACAAGTCTAAGTAACGTAAACAGTAAATAGTAGTATGAACTACTATTCTACATTAGGTGTACCTCAAAACGCTTCCGATAAGGAACTTAAATCGGCATACAAAAAATTAAGTATGCAACATCATCCTGACCGTCCAGGCGGTGATGCTGAAAAGTTTAAGCAAGTTAACGAAGCGTATAGCACACTAAAAGATCCTAGTAAAAGACAACAATACGACAATCCCCAACAGCAACATCAGCAACAATATTCTCAAGGATTTGGACCTAATGGATTTCAAGGTAATATGGGTGGTGGATTTGAAGATTTGTTTGGTCAATTTGGATTTAACGTACAGGGAAGGCAACAACAGCGTAACCCAGATATAACTATCGCCGCACGTATTACGTTAGAAGAAGCATTTACTGGCAAGACAGTAATTGCAAGTTATAGATTAAGAACTGGTAAGGAAGAAGTTGTAGAAGTTAAAATACCGCCAGGTGCATCAAACGGTAATGCTATACGTTATCAAGGATTTGGCGAAGAAGGGATGGCCGGTCCAAGAGGCGATCTGCATGTAAGAATACAAGTTGTTCCGCATGCAAAATATGCATTAGATGGTATAAACTTGCATTGTAAAAGTAATGCAAACATATTTGATTTTGTTATCGGTGGGTCAGTAACTTTAGACACATTAGATTCAGGACAAGTAAAAGTAACGATCCCGCCGGGTACTAAGCCAGGAACAAAATTTAGTATTAACGGACACGGTATGCCTGACTTACACTCCGGGCGCAGAGGAAATATGTATGTTACTATTAATGCAAAGGTGCCTAAAGGACTATCACAAGACGAAATAACGATGTTACAAAAATTAAGAAAGCGTTTGGATAAAAAAGGTATTGACTACTAGTGCAAACGCTGTTATAATAATACGAATACTACATTTAAAGGATTAAAAAAGATAATGGTCGAACCAAGTGAAACGCTACAACTAGTTTTTGATAAAGCAATAAAAGACGCACGGAAATTAAAGCATGAATATGTTACTGTAGAACATCTTCTATTTGCTATGATGTGCGAAGAAAATCTTTTCAAAACTTTAAAAGGATTTGGTGCTGATGTGGACTACTTAAAGTCCAATCTAGAACATCATCTTAAAAAGAACTGTGAGGAATTAATCACAGACGAAGAGAAATACAAGCCTAAAAAGACACAGACTGTAGAACGTATTTTAAATAGAGCATTTACACAGGTGTTGTTTAGCGGACGTAGTCATATTGAACTTCCTGATGTGCTTATTAGTATCATGGCTGAAGACAAATGTGTTAGCAAATACTATATTGAAAAATCCGGTATTACTAAGTCTGCATTTAGTGACTATGTTAACAGTGAATTCCACGATGATGGTGGAGAAGAATTAAGTGGCGAAGCACAACGAGCATTACGTGCATTTACAACTAATCTTAATGACGAAGTTAAGAAAGAAAAAGTAGATCCTGTAATTGGACGCTCAGAAGAACTAGAAAGTATTGCACTTGCACTAGGTCGTCGTGCTAAAAACAATGTATTACTTGTAGGCGATCCGGGTGTTGGTAAAACTGCTATTGCAGAAGGCATGGCGTTTAACATTGTACAAGGTAATGTACCAGAATTTCTACTTGAGTACTCAGTATACAACTTAGACATTGGCGCTATGTTAGCAGGTAGTAAATATCGCGGAGACTTTGAAGAACGATTTAAATTAGTACTACAAGCACTAAAGAAAAAAGGCAAAACAATTATGTTTGTCGACGAAGCACACATGATGAATGGCGCTGGTGCTGGTGGATCAAACAGTTCAAACGATCTAGCAAATATGCTAAAGCCTGCACTAACAAAAGGCGACTTGAAAGTTGTTGCATCAACTACATGGGAAGAATATCGCAAGTATTTTGAAAAGGATCGTGCGTTGATGCGTCGATTCCAGCGTGTTACAGTTGATGAGCCAAGTGCAGAAGTAACTAATGATATCCTTAATGGTATCAAAAAGTATTACGAAGCATATCACAATACTAAAATTACACAAGATGCTATCGACGAAGCAATCAAACTAAGTGTAAAGTATCAAGCAGATAAAAAACTGCCAGACAAGGCAATTGATTTAATTGATGTTGCATGTAGTAGATTTAATTTGAAAGAACATACTGGTGACAAAGTAGTTTCGGCAGCAGAAATTCAATACGAACTTGCTAAAATTATTAAATTACCTGAAGAGCAAGTTGCTGAAAAAGAAACAGAAAATCTAGCACACTTGGAAGACAACCTTAAAAAGTCAGTATACGGACAAGACAAAGCAATTGAAAGTATTGTTGATAAGATTCTTGTTGCACAAGCAGGATTAAAACCGGATAACAAGCCAATTGGTAGTTTTGTGTTTATGGGTCCGACAGGTGTTGGTAAGACAGAAACAGCAAAACAATTATCAGCACAACTAGGTGTAGAACTTGTACGTTTTGACATGTCAGAATACCAAGAAAAACATGCAGTTGCTAAACTAATCGGTTCACCTCCAGGTTATGTAGGCTATGAAGATAGTGCAGGGTTGTTAATTACAAAGTTACAAGAACATCCAAACTGTGTACTACTACTAGACGAAATTGAGAAAGCACATCCAGATGTTTCACAGATTCTATTGCAAGTAATGGACAATGGTAAACTAATGGGTAGTAATGGTAAAGAAGCAGACGCACGAAATTGTGTATTAATACTTACAACAAACTTAGGTGCTAAAGAATCAGAGAAAAATACTATCGGATTTGGCGGAGAATGGGAAGGTGAGTATGAAGATACTGAACTGAAGCGTTTCTTTGCTCCAGAGTTTAGAAATAGACTTGACGGTACTATTACGTTTGGTAAGTTGTCAAAAGAAATTATGATGAAAATTGTTGGCAAGTTCCTTGTTGAACTTAAAAACATGGTTGTTGCTAAAGGCATTACTATTAAAATTGACGATAGAGCACTTGACCATTTAGTTGATAAAGGCTTTGATCCTAAGATGGGTGCAAGACCACTACAGCGTGTAATTGATAAAGAGATTAAGCGTCCACTATCAAGACAAATGTTATTCGGAGACCTTAAGAACGGCGGCGAAGTTATGATCAATGTAAACGCAGATTTAGAGTTTACACTTGCAGTAACTAAAAAGGAAGTCGTCATTGAGGGAACTTGAAACATTTAAACTTTTCTATGATCAATACTTGTATCGTCTAGTAATTCAACATCCTCTAGGCAGTATATTTAGAGATAAGAAATTTGACAATGCAAGGAACATATTAGATGAGATGCAAACTCAAGCGGACAATGGTAGACCGCTTGAGTGGCAAAGAGGTTATCGATATATTGTTCCTATTAGTACTAAAACACTAGCAACAGGACAATATTTACTAAGAGAATTTACAAAGATAGACTTTAAGAGTTTTAAACTACGTTGTGAATCACCTAGCATTGGTATATACAGCAATAATATTAATTGGTTACTAGCGTTTACACGATCTAAATTAGATGTTACAAGTCTTAGCCGACCTCATCCAGACATAGTTAGTGATTTAGTTCCAAATGTTATTGTAGTAAAAGATAAAATACAACATGAATATAAAATAACATTAGGCGGCAGAGTTAGCACAAGTTTAGCAGATTGGATTGACACAAATAGAGACAAATGTAAAGCAGGTCCTAAGTTTTTAGAAACAGTACGTAACGGCAGATATGTAGACGGATATTATTTCTATGTTAGAGACGAAAAGGTGTTACAACTAGTACAATTAATTGTAGGCGGTGAGATCAAACGTATAGACAAATTTATCAACTCTATGCAAAGTTGATAAATACATGTATGCCAAGTAATAGCGAAACAATTTTAACATCACAAACACATCCAGCGGATAGTTCTATACAGAATGTCACTGGAGACGATTATAAAGGTGACGGATACTACGGACGTAGTGACGGCATCCATACTGTCCAGTATAGTTTTACTGATCTGCAAGGAACAATAACTATACAAGGAACTCTTGCAACTACACCAACTGCAACTGACTGGTTTGACGTACATACAAACGTCGAAACTAGTAATACTGGTAGTAAGGTTGCTAACTTCACTGGCAACTATGTATGGATAAGAGCCAAATTAACATACACTGCAGGTAGTGTCTCGAGCATACAATTAAATCACTAAGGATAGACATGGAACATTTTATTAGAGTAGTAATGGAAAAACAAGATACTTTAGCAGAAGGTCTAAATGAGGACGTTTTTCCAGGTAGCGAAGTAATGGAAACAGAGCAAGGCGCTACTGTATTCAATATACCACTACCTAGATCATTAGATGAAAACGAAGCAGATGCATTTGCAGATAAACTTGTTGAATATATGAATGAACGAGGTTATGAAGATTATGACATTGAATGTTCTATGGATGAAGATGAAGATATTACTGAAGAAACATATGATGACGATGACGACTTCTATACAGAATATGGTGAAATGTGGTACAACGATGATGACGATCCAATGGACGAAGCAGAGTATCAAGGCCGCAAAGTTAAACTAGGCAAGCCTATGCAAGGCGATGTTAAAAAGTTTAAAGTATACGTCAAAGATCCTAAAACTAAGAATGTTAAAAAAGTAAACTTTGGACACGGTGGATCAAGTGTTAAAGGTAAAGCAATGAGTATTAAAAAGTCAAATCCTGCACGTAGACGTTCATTCCGTGCTAGACATAATTGTGATAACCCGGGTCCACGTACAAAAGCAAGATATTGGAGTTGCAGAAAATGGTAAAAACAGTAGCAGAAGAAATTAGAGAAATGGGCGATCGCCTGGCAGCACTATACGATGAGCCAGCAGTAGCAGAAGACGAAGGCAAAACTGTTCAAGTTAAAGTAATCAACAGCGGTTACGGAACTGATATGGGTATGAAAGATGCTAAAATTATTGGTCAAGAATTAGACCATAGAATGATGCCCATTCTCAAAGTTGCAATTAAAGATGTTAACATGGGTGACCCAGTTGTTGCGGAATTCCGCAGTGGTGGTTGGGTCGTAGATATGGACTAAGAAATGCGTTGGACTAATTTTAACACTCAGTTAACTGAAGCACCTATAGCAATGTCGTATTTTGCCGGCAGAGATAGAAACAGTGCCAAGTATATAGATAATATTAGCGATGCAATGAAAGGTCAAGGCACTATTTTTGTACTTGACAAAGACAATGTCGAACAGGAAGTTAAGTTCGATGCTGATTCAAATGGTAAAAAAGCACTAGGTGTTTTTAAATCACTTGTAAAGCAAAAACAAAACCGTGAAAAAGTAGCCCGTGCTCCGTCAGTTACAGGAGTATCAGTTGATGGTAAGCCAGTAACATTTACACTAAACAAAGTATTAAAAAAGTTTAGAGATAAAGAAGGCAGTGATACTATAGAGGTAAATGTCAATGCTGGAAACGTTACAGAAGGCGCCTTAGGCTTCGCTCTAGCGGCGTTATTCGAAAATACAAGTACAAGTATTACTTTACAAGATGCATTAGATGTAGGTAAAAGGTTTTTTGCACAAGAAGATAGTACATTAAGTTTAAATGTAAAAGATAGAACAGACGATAACTTAAAAATTAAAGTAACATTACCAAAAAACGATCTTGAAGCACTTAGAGAATTAATTGCATCCGATGGCAATGGGCAAGCACTACAAGCAAAGTTTGGTATATCTGATATTGCTGTTAAAAAGTTTGATAAAATGATGGATCAAGCAGTTGATTATGCTAACAACGGTGTACAACCAGGAATAGCATTAAGCAAAGTAAAAGGATACTACGGCGACGGCATTAAACAAGTCATTAATGTTGTTAGTGATGGTGCTGAAAGTGAAAATCAAAACACTACAAAAGTAGATTTAAGTTTGATTGTACAAGGTGCTGACGGTCAAGACTTTGAAACAGAAACACTAAGCCTATTAAGTTTAAAAGCAGGCGGTGGTGCGTCTCAAGTAGGACAAGCAAGCGGATATGCGTATGCTAACTTTAAAAAGTTTTGGTTGCAAAACTTTAACTACAATTTACCAGGCGAATACAAAGAATTATTTTCTGATACTATGGCAGAGTATACTAATGAACGTGGTCAAGTTCAACGAGGACTTAAATTACTACAGAGTCTACTTGACGGACCAGTTAGACAAACATACGAATGGGCAAACGAAAAGATTAATAAACACTTAGCAGGTGATAGTGAGCCCGGCGAAGAAGAATTCCTAAAGCATTTACAAAAAGGGTTATTGTTTAATACTGCAAAAGACCAAGTTGCTGGCGATGCAAGTACTAAAACCAAAGGTAATGAAGATGTAACTGTTGTTATACTTAATCCAGGTGGTGGTAAGAACTTTGTTGAACTTAACTTTGGACGTGGTTTTGATCAAATGCTACAATGGTTTAATTTAGAGAGCAGTGGTATTGTTAATGCTGGCGGCGGTAAAGGATTTTACATTAGAGTTACAGCAAACGTAAAAGACGGCGCTCCAAAAGAAGTACAAGAATTAGCACAATCATCAAGAGGTAGTTTCTTAGTACAATACAGAACTGCTATTAAAGGTCGTGCAATGCGTAATACTGTAGACATTGGTCCGCAAAGTAAAGTATTAGCAAATGTAGCAAACTTCTTTAGAGAAGGTCCTGCTGAGCCAGAAGATATTGATGTGGCAAAAGCAGATGCAAAAGAAAATCCACCTCAAGAATATAAAGGTGTAAACGACCCTAACGCAACAGTAAAAGAGAGTATAATGGATACAACACAAGATTTTGGACCAGCATTTGATATAGTTGACGACTTGCATGTTTATATGCGTAACAATCCTAAAATTTATAGAGAACAATACTTTCCAATGTTATGTAAAATGCAGGAATGTTTGACAGCAGGTAAAAAAATTAATGCTAAAACAATTATGATGCCTGTTATACGTGATTGTATGTCGAAATATAACAAAGAATATGATTTAGCAATGGAATCAGCAGACATCATTACTGATGAAGATGTTAAGAATCTAGTTAAAAAGATTTATAGTGAAGAAATTCCATTAATTAAGAAGGGCGTATATAAGTGAAACTAAGACAACTATACGAAGCGCCAGCAACTAAAACAGTTGCAGTAATGCCCGGAGGATTTCATCCGTTTCATCCTGGTCACAAGAGTTTGTATGACTGGGCTGTGAAACAATTTGGGCAAACAAACGTATATGTTGCCGCTACAAACGACACTAGTTCAAGACCTTTTCCATTTAACGTAAAAAAAGAACTAGCAAGTTTTGCTGGCGTTCCGCCTACTAACTTTATACAAGTTAAATCCCCATTTAATATGAATAGTTACACAGGGTTGTTAGATTCATCTACTGCATTAGTGTTTATTCGTAGTAAGAAAGATGAAACAGAACAACCGTTACCAGATAAAATTAAAAAAGATGGTACTCCTGGTTATTTAAAAAGTTGGACTGGTAGGCAAATGGACGATGCCACAGTATCAGGCTATATGGCTTACGGTCCTACACAAGAATTTCAATTTAGTGGTAATGATATTAAGAGTGCAAGCGAATTACGTTCTGCTTGGCCACGCATGTCGCCAGAAGCGAAACTAGAAGCCGCTGAAGCAATGTATCCTGGTAAGTCAGGAGCCGCAGTTAAGTTACTTGATGATGCATTAGGCAATGAACAACCAGAAGAAAGCATCCAAGAATGGGCATTACCCGCAATAAAAGGTAGCAAGTATGCTTTTAAAATTGGTAAATGGTTATGGAACAACAAATGGGCTATTGCATGGTTTACCGCGGCATGGAAAACTATTGGCTGGTTAGGTGATGCTATAGAATGGGTCCAAAAATTGTTTGACCATCCAATTACAAAAGCATTAGCAAAGTATGGACTTCCAGCAATAGGTATTGCTATTGCATTATATGGTGGTAAGAGACTATGGGACGAATTAGAAAACATCAAAGACGAGCGTGAACTAGATAAAATGATTAGATCGTTTGTACCTAACCCACAAGAAGTTGAAAAAGAACTAGAACTTGCAATGGCCGAAGATGAAGTTGCCGAATTAAACCTATTTAAAGAAACAAACAACGAAGATCCTAAACAGCAAGACCCAAACAAACTAAAAGTACTTGACTGGGTTGGTTCACGTAATGATGGTAAAGAACATTTTTTAAGTTTCTTTGTAAAAGGAGCCGCTTGGAGTGGTAGATTACTTTTTATTAAGCCAGATGCCGCAAAAGCATTTATGAAAAAGGTCGAAGATAATCCAGAACACGAAGCACGTATTAAAAAAATGCTTACTAGTATTGAAACAACATCAAAACTATTCACACAACTAAACATTGATCATCAAGTAAGACGAGCGAGTTAATATCATGGATATTGCAGACTTAAAACGACTTGCTGGTATAAATGAGTTTAAGGGCTATACTGAATACTCGTTAGAAAACATTAGTGACGCCGCAAATAGTAATCGCAAAAAAGAAAAAGAAAAGAATATTAAACCAGGTGATAAAGAATGGTTTAAGTTATGGTTCAGCCAGCCTAAAATGATGAATCAAAACATGCCAAAAGGGTTTAGAGGTAGAAAATGAAGTTTAAAAATTTAAAAGATCTTGAAAACTCTATACCTAAGCCAGGTAGTTTCAAACACGCACTACGTAAAATCGAAGAACACGGTCGTATTGTGCAAGGTGTCAATACTACTGACGATGTAGGACCTAACGAAATCAAAACGCAGACGGCCAAGTTTGGTAATACTGTAGATAAAGACGGAAGACCGCCTACTTTAAGTAAAAAAGTAAGAGGTGCTAGTACTAATGTGTTGTTTAATCTAAAAGAACACATAGAGTCGGTTGACAAATCCGATGACCATGTGTTACAATACACTATGTTAGAGGCAAAATTAGGCGAGATAGCGTCAGCAAGTAAGATATATGTTGACATGGACGGAGTATTAGCAGACTTTTTTGGAGAGTGGGCTAAACTAATGCAAGTTGATCATTATTCAAAGATCGACAATATTGATATTGATGTAGCACTACAAAAGATTCGTGATACAGAGCAGTTTTGGTTAGACTTACCATTACTTCCACAAGCAAAAGATCTATTAGGATTAATTAAAAAAGTAAAAGGCGAATATTATATTTGTAGTACTCCCCTTGCAGACGATCCTAAATCAGAACCACACAAGCGTGAATGGATTAAAAAGAATTTAGCATTTTTTCCTCCTAAGGGTGTGTATATTACACACAACAAACCACAGTATGCAAAAAATAAAGACGGTACACCAAACATATTAATTGACGACTTTGGTAAAAACGTTGATGCATGGGATGCCGCTGGCGGAACAGGATTTAAATACAAAGATCACAAGTTTGAACGTACAGCAAAAGAACTACAACAGCACATGAATGAACCTGTAGAAGAAGGCGATCATATACCAAATCCTAAAAATTCATTTGTTACTAAATCAGATACTGCATACGACTTTATTAAGATAGGTACAAACTTAGCAAACTTAAAAGATATGCCAAAGGGATCTAATGCCGACGAGCCGGACATTATGATTTCTCCATACGCTGGTAAAAAAGAAATGAAGTACTTGCAAAAGGAACTAAAAAGAATTGGGTACGATGTACAAGACAATGATGGTTATCAAGATGCACACTACGACGAAAGTATCACAGGCGGTGAAGCACCTCCACAAATAAAGAACGAAGGACGACTAGGTAGACTAAAACTTAGTAAAATGCGTCCAGTACAAAAGAAACGCAAGTACCATAAACTGTTTAATCAATTAAAAAGAATAGGCGAAGACAATTTGTCACCTATTACTGTAGACAAACATGGCCATATTGTAAACGGACATCATCGTTATGACGCACTACGTTTAGTAGGCGAGGAATATGCAACTGTAAGAATGTTAGATGTGCATGTTTCAGAAACAATGAATGAAAATTTTGCAGACGGTAAAAAAAAGGGCAAAAGCAAGCCAGGTAGAGTAAAGAAATCTGGTGCTAGTTGCAATGGCAGTGTAACACAGTTACGCAAACGTGCTAAAAATGCAAGTGGTGAAAAGGCTAAAATGTATCACTGGTGTGCCAATATGAAGTCCGGACGCAAAAAGAAGTAGTAAATATAGCATAGGAGTGCTTATGGAATATTTTTTACTACCAGATTTAAACATCAACAAACCGTTATTTGAAGCCTTAGTAAAGTCACAATGTGAAACTTGGGGACACTTTGGCACAGGCCGCTTTAAGTTTTATTCAGGCTTACCCGATGACTTTACATTAGATTATCTTGATGAAACTTTTAAAAATGCAGGTGATATTGTTACTAAAGTACTCTTTAATAGAGTAAAGGCTAATAATATTATTGGGCCGCATAGAGACTACGGACGTGGTTGTACTATTAATATTCCTATTTGTGGCGACTTTCCTAACAGTAGTTTAGATGCATACACACTTACTGATCCAGTCAGTGTTGTTAGTCCTAACGAAGAACTTATGCCTTCTGAAGAAAGTTTATTTTATCCGCATAGTGAAATACAAGAACAAATTAACTATACTGTTCCTATTTGTTTTGATACAAGAGTACCACATGGCGTTACTAATCAAACAACTGAAGATAGATTTATATTAGGTGTTACATTTCACGATAAGTTTAAAGTTGGTAACCTTAAAGAAATGTACGAAGCAGGCGAATTGTTGTCATGATTGTAAATGGTGTACAGACTCAAGCAAATCCTTATGAAGATGGATTGTGGGTAACATTGATGTGTCCGCATAAATACATTACAGAGAAGCAATTAATTGTCGAAGACTATATGAGTCAACAGCAACGAACGCAACAAGGATTGTTTGAACCATTAGGAGATCAGATCGATGAAGTTTAAAGAGTTTATGGAGACTACATCAGCAGGCGGAGTAGCGGCTGTTGCAATGCCATTAGGTGCAGTGCAATCACGTACAGGACCTAAAAAGAAAAAGAAGAACACGACTACTAAGGAAAGTGGTTTACAACTAAATACTACTGTAATTCGGAGCAATAGAAATGAAGCAAAGTGAACTATTAGAAGCAAGAGATACACACTGTTCAGACAAGTGTTGCGGAAGTGATGTTAAAGCACAAGACTGTAAATGTCCTCCAACTTGTAAGCATTGTAACTGTAATGCTAAGAACAAAATGGACGAAGGTTTAGCAGAACTAGCAGGGGCGGCTGAAAGAGATCACGAAGTTCAAATGGCACGTGCCGAATTATATAAAATTGCAAAATATGCAATTAAACTACACGAAATTTTAAAAGGTGTTTCAGAAGCAGAAGGCATTGAAGGTTGGATGCAAAGTAAAATCACTAAGAGTGCAGACTATATGAGTTCAGTTTATCATTCTATGGATTATGAAAATAAATTTAGTGGTGATCCTGAGCAAGACCTAAAAGCAAGTTACGAAGATCTAGAAGAAAAAGAAACTAAAGAAGGCAAAAGCCCACATGCTAAAGGTACTAAAAAGTACAAGAAGCACATGGCCGCAATGCATGCTGAAGGTACCTATAAGAATCATTTACAAGCAAAACTTGACGAAGCAAGTGCTTGTGCTGATGACTGCGACGACTGTAACTGTTGTTCCGAGTGCGGCAATCCAAGTTGGAAAAATGTCTCTGAAGACAAGAAAAAAGGTAGTCACGGTAAAGTATGCTGGAAAGGCTATCGCAGAGGCGAAGGCAACAGTTGTCATAGAGTCAAAGGCGACGGCTAAAACATCCAATAATTAAAAAAATCTCTTGACAATCACCTAAATACACTGTATAATAAAAGTTGTTATATAATATTTAGGAGAAAAGCATGAGTAGTCGTACCTATGGCGGTGAAGAAAAAGCAAAACTAGAACGTCTTGTTAACGAAGGTGTAACAGTATTGCAAGAAGTAGAAGATCTACAATTAGGATTAAGAGAAACTGTTAAAGCAGTAGCAGAAGAACTTGATATCAAACCAACACTTATCAACAAAGCGATTAAGATTGCACAAAAAGGCGAATGGGCTAAAGTTGCAGACGACTTTGATGACTTAGAAACACTAGTTGCGACAGTTGGGCGTGACAAGTAATGCAAAAAATTAAAGACTTTTGGATTAATAGTTATAAAAGTGATTACATAGCATTTTACTTTGAACTTGTTAGTTTTATCTTTACAGTCGGTGCAAGTTTAACTTTAGCATTAACAGCAAGAGACCCAAATATGTTAATTGTGTATCCGGCATTCTTTGTTGGTAGTGCTACACAGTGTTATGCATCTTATCGAAGAGGCGCCGCATGGGTTATGTTGTTAACAGGTTGGTTTGTATGTGTTAACATCTTTGGATACGGAGTTGCATCAGCATGGTGGTAAAGCCTTATCAATGGCTAGCGTGGGTAGCAACAGTATGTTTGCTGACAGCCGCTACACTAGCCGCATTTAATGTTTACCCTTTGTACATTTGGGCATTCATTATTAGTAACAGTCTATGGATACTTGTTGGTGTCCTATGGAAAGAAAAAAGTTTGATTGTTATGAACGCAGGATTAACTGTAATTTACGTGGCAGGTTTACTCTTTTGAAGATACTAATTGCTGGAGATAGTTTTGCGGCTGAATGGCCGGGCAACAACGGTTGGGTTAAATTACTTGCCGGCAAAGAACAAAAGATAAAAGAACACGATGTAACAAACATTGCACAAGCCGGCGTAGGCGAATACAAAATACTCGATCAACTACGTGGGCAAACACTAGATGACTATGATGCAATTATCGTTAGTCATACTAGTCTTAGCCGTGTACACACACGTAACCACCCATTACATAATGAAGGCTTACATAAAGATTGCGACTTGATTTGGTCTGACATTGAGAAAAGAAACACATTTCTCAATCCAAGTTTAAAAGCCGCAAAAGGTTATTTTGAACATCACTACGATGATCGATATTACCAAACAATATACAGTTTACTTAGAAAAGAAATTAATCAATTATTACAAGGCAAAGTGTACATAAGCATGTCGCATATAGAAGTAGCAAGAATGTTTATATACGAAGACCATCACTTAGATTTTAGTGAATGGTGGTCTAAAAACAAAGGTACAGAAAATCACTACAGCAAAGTCGGCAACCAGACCGTCCATAAAATAATTGTTGACACACTCAACAAACTGTGTTAATATAGTATATAATACACGCCCAAGAGGCATGCAGAAAGCACGTTGGCTATAAGCAACGAAGGAGAACAATGAGTTACGTAGACGCACACTTTGACCGCGACTCTGACATTATACGTGTCGTAGAGCGCAAAGACGGCAAGCGGGAATACCGCGAGTATCAATCCAAATATACATTCTATTACAAAGACCAGCGAGGCAAGTACAAAAGCGTGTACGGTGATCCGCTGAGTCGTATTGTATGCAAAAGCACAAAAGACTTTAGAAAAGAAGTTGCTATTAACCGCGACAAAGAACTTTTTGAAAGCGACATTAATCCTATCTTCCAATGTTTGAGTGAAAACTATCTTAATCAAGATGCTCCTAAACTAAACATTGCGTTCTTCGATATTGAGACTGACTTTGATCCAGAGAAAGGCTTTGCTGATCCTAGTGATCCGTTTATGCCTATTACAAGTATTAGTGTATACTTACAGTGGCTTGACACAATGGTATGTTTAGCAGTGCCACCTAAGACACTTACAATGGAACAAGCAAAAGCAGAACTTGAAGGCATTGAAAATGTAATCTTGTATGAAAAAGAAGGTGAAATGATTGACACTTTCTTAACACTAATTGAAGATGCTGACATACTAAGTGGTTGGAACAGCGAAGGATATGATATTCCTTATACAGTAAACAGAACTAGTCGTGTACTAAGCAAAGATGACACACGCAGATTCTGCTTGTGGGGACAACTTCCTAAGAAGCGTATGTATGAAAAGTTTGGCAAGGAAAGCGAAACGTTTGACTTGGTTGGTCGTGTACACTTAGACAGTTTGAACTTGTATCGTAAGTACACATATGAAGAGCGTCATAGTTATCGACTAGATGCTATTGGTGAGATTGAAGTAGGTGAAAACAAAGTTGCATATGAAGGCACACTTGATGCACTATACAACAATGACTTTAGAAAGTTTATTGAATATAACATTCAAGATACTGCATTACTTGACAAATTAGATAAGAAACTACGTTTTATTGATCTTAGTAATGAACTAGCACACGCAAACACTGTTATGCTACAGACCACTATGGGTGCTGTTGCTGTTACAGAACAAGCCATTGTTAACGAAGCACATCACAGAGGCTTACAAGTTCCTAATCGTAAAAAGTATGACGACGAAGCAACACAAGCCGCAGGTGCATATGTTGCGTTTCCTAAGAAAGGTTTGCATAAGTGGATTGGATCAATGGATTTGAATTCACTGTATCCTAGTGTTATTCGTGCATTGAATATGGCTCCTGAAACAATTATAGGACAAATACGTCCGGAACATTCTGAGCAACGTGTACACGAAGACATGACTCTTAAAAAGAAGTCGTTTGCAGGCAGTTGGGAAGGTAAATTTGCAACAGAAGAATACGATGCTGTTATGGAGCAAAAGCGTGATACTGCACTAACTGTTGACTGGGAAAACGGTGGCAGTGATGTGTTATCCGGTGCAGAGATTTACAAACTTGTGTTTGATAGTAATCAGCCTTGGATGCTTAGTTCAAACGGTACTATCTTTACTACAGAGTTTGAAGGTGTTATTCCGGGCATCCTAAAGCGTTGGTACAGTGAACGTAAAGACCTACAAAAGATGTTAAAGAAAGCAAAGGATGCAGGCAATGCGGCAGAAACTGAATACTGGGATAAGCGACAGTTAGTTAAGAAGATTAACTTGAACAGTTTGTATGGTGCTATTCTTAATCCAGGTTGTAGATTCTTTGATAAGCGTATTGGTCAATCAACAACACTAACAGGACGTACTATTGTTAAGCACATGAGTGCAGAAGTAAACAAAGTCATCACAGGTACATATGATCACATAGGCGAAGCAATGATATATGGTGATACTGACTCTTGCTACTTTAGTGGATATCCTACACTTAAAAAAGAAATTGATAACGGAACACTACCTTGGGATAAAGATAATGTAATTACACTTTATGATCAAGTATGCGAAGCGGCTAATGCTACATTTCCAAACTTTATGATGGATGCATTCCATTGTCCAAAGAGCCGTTCAGACGTTATTGCGGCGGCTAGAGAAATCGTTGCTGAAAGCGGACTGTTTATTACTAAGAAGCGTTATGCGGCATTAGTATATGACATTGAAGGCTTTAGAAGTGACGTCGATGGTAAGCCTGGCAAGGTCAAAGCAATGGGCTTAGACTTGCGTAGATCAGATACACCTGTGTTTATGCAGGAGTTTTTAAGTGAACTATTACTAATGGTGCTTACTGATGTTCCGCAAGAAGATGTGCTTGAACGTATTACTGTATTTCGCAAGGAATTTAGTGAACGCCCTGGTTGGGAGAAAGGTTCACCCAAACGTGCAAACAAAGTAGGACACTATCGCCGACTAGAAGAAAAGCAAGGCAAAGCAAACATGCCCGGACACGTAAGAGCAAGTCTCAACTGGAATACACTCAAGCGTATGAACGGCGACAAGTATTCGCAAGAGATTGTTGACGGTATGAAAGTTATTGTTTGTAAACTAAAACAGAATCCGCTGGGTTATACAAGTGTTGCGTATCCTACAGACGAACTACGTATTCCAGATTGGTTTAAAGAACTTCCGTTCGATGATGCGGCAATGGCAGAAACTATTATTGATAATAAACTAGACAACTTGATTGGTGTGCTTAACTATCCACTAGAAGATACTAAGCGTCACAATACATTTACTAGTTTGTTTGACTTTGGAGAATAATTGTGTGGGCATTAGTTTTTATATATTTTTATGAAGTTACACCATATGCAGAACTTGTTACTGTACACGAATCAATGACAGAGTGTTTCCAAGCAAGAGAAGCATTAAGTGCAGAAGTTGGTAAAGGTAGCGGTTATTTCAAACCAGAACAACAAGCAATTTGTATTAATATGAACGAGAGTTAATTATGAAAGTAAATGTAAATGATATTGGCGGGGAAGTTATTAAACAAGACGATAGGTATGTTGTAAAAGACAATACAACATTAACTAATCTTACAATTAGCAGTACACGTTTACAACCACGTAAAGCAACAAGTGGACATTCACATGCCGGGCAGGAAGAAGTATATTACTTTATTGAAGGCACAGGCAAAATGGAACTTGACGAAGAAATGATCAAAGTTGAGCCGGGTGATGTAATACTAATCGAGGATGGGGTATTTCACCGTGTACACGCAGGCATGTATGAAGAACTATACTTTGTATGCGTATTTGATAAAACAAGGAAGCACACATGAAAGTAGGATTTACATGTAGTACATTTGATTTATTACACGCAGGACATTTAATTATGTTGCGTGAAGCAAAAGAACAATGCGACTATCTTATTTGTGGATTGCAAGTTGATCCTAGTGTAGACAGAGCAGAGAAAAATGCACCAGTACAAACTGTAGTAGAACGCTACACACAACTAAAGGGTGTTGAGTATGTAGATGAAATTATTCCATATGGTACTGAGTCAGACTTAGAAGATATCCTTAGTATGTACCCAATTGATGTACGTATACTAGGTGAAGAATATCGAGACAAAGACTTTACAGGCAAAGATATTTGTCGTAAACGTGATATTGAATTACACTTTAACAAGCGAGACCATCGTTTTAGTACAAGTGATTTACGGAGAAGAGTTTGTGAATAAATTTATATTTGATGTTGACGGAACACTAACCCCAAGCAGGGGAAAAATGGACGAAGAATTTTCAAAGTTCTTCTTTGACTTTTGTACTCTCAATCGTGTCTATCTTGTTACAGGCAGTGACAAGCCTAAAACAGTTGAACAAATAGGTAATGTAATTTATGGCATGGCTAAACGTGTATACAACTGTTCAGGTAGTGAAGTTTGGGAAGGCAATGATAATGTCCGAACAAGCAATTGGAAACTAACTAGACGTGGGTATCAATGGTTAGAAAACGTATTAGAAGAAAGTGCATTTGTATTACGCACAGGAAATCATATAGAAGTAAGATCCGGTATGGTTAACTTTAGTGTTGTAGGTCGAAATGCTACAGTAGGTGAACGTAAATTGTATGTAGAATACGATGAAGAGTTTAATGAACGTAAAAATATTGCTGATTTATTTAATTTAGAGTTTCCTAATTTACTTGCTACAGTAGGCGGTGAAACAGGAATAGACATTGCTCCACAAGGCAATGATAAAAGTCAAATCTTAAAAGACTTTGACGACAATGACGAACTGCACTTTTTTGGTGATGCTATGTTTAAAGGCGGTAATGACTATCCTTTAAAAAAAGCATTATGGGAACGTGGTAACAGTTCTACCCACGAAGTAAGTGGTTGGGAAGAAACATGGGAGATCCTTCATGCATATTATGCTAACAGGACATAGAGGCTACATAGGTAGTCACTTATTAGAAAGACTAACCAAAGACCATAGCGTAGTAGGTTTTGACTTGCAAGACGGACAAGACTTATACGATGTAGAATTCAATGAAGAATTTGACTTAATTATACACCTAGCAGGTAAAAGTGGTGTAAGACAAAGTATGGACGACCCTGCTGGTTACTGGCGTAATAATGTTGAAGTAACTAAGCGTATTTTAAATAGATATGCCGATGATACTCGTATACTATATGCGAGTAGTTCAAGTGCTTACGAGCCCGATTTGAACCCTTATGCGGCGTCTAAGTATGTAATGGAAGAAGCCGCAGAACGCTTTCCTGATACGTTAGGCATGCGTTTCCATACAGTGTATGACCATAACCCACGTAAGGGTATGTTTATGCAAAAACTAATTGACGGAGAACTAGAATACGTTACTAATCATTATAGAGACTTTATTCATCTTGATGATTTATGTGATGCTATTGAACTGTTAATAAAAAGTAGGTATTCCGGTACAGTTGATATTGGTACTGGTGTTCCGTTTAAAGTCCGTGACTTTGCAGATAATTTACCCATTCGTCTAAATACCCCGAATGAGAGGAATTGGACTTGTGCAAATATGGATAGAATGAAGACTTTAGGATTTAATCCAAAGCGTAGCATAGAAAAAGTCTTGACAAATATGCCAAAAGATAATATAATAAAACTTGAAATAGGAGAAATTACATGAAAGACATTCTACAAGATGTTGTTGCCCACACCCATAACTTAGGCTTTTTAGCACTGGTAAAGGTTAGTAATGACGATGGTACTGTAATCGATTCAATGGCTGAAGATCGTTCAGTTATTTTATCAGGAAATGCTCACTCAGCAGTAGGTGAGTTTGAAGGTACCTTTGGTATGCCTAACTTAGATAAGTTAGCATTACACTTAAAGAACCCAGAATATAAAGACAACGCAAAGATTGATGTTGTTAAAGCAGAACGCAATGGTGAAATGATTCCAACACACATTCACTTTGAAAATGCAACTGGTGACTTTGAAAATGATTATCGCTTTATGAACAAAGCAATTATTGAAGAAAAACTAAAAACTGTTAAGTTTAAAGGTGCAAGTTGGGCTGTTACATTCCAACCAAGCATGGCAAGTATTGCACGTATGAAACTAATGAGTGCGGCGCATAGTGAAGAGCCTACATTTAATGTACTAACTAAAAACGGAAACCTTGTGTTTAGTTTTGGTGATGCAAGTACACACGCAGGCGAGTTTGTATTCCAGCATGATATTGAAGGTACACTAGCACACACTTGGAGTTGGCCAGTAGCACAAGTACAAAGCATCTTAAACTTAGATGGTGATCTATCAATGAGCATTAGTGATCAAGGCGCAATGCAAATTAGTGTTGACAGTGGTATGGTAAAATACGACTATATCCTTCCAGCACAGAGCAAGTAATGAACAGAGATTTAACAGCGACACAGAACGATTATGCACACTTCTTACCCGCACTAAGTGGCTTCTATGCAACTTATGTAGGTAAGCAACGGCATCTGGATCCTGTTAAAGGTCCTTACATTGAAGATACACGTATACCAGCAAACTGGAATAACGGTGTAGAAAGTCTTAACTATCTTAATTCAAAAGAAGGAGCGTTCACATACAAATGGACGCTTTACTCTGCTGGACATGCTGATTTAGATACAGCAAAGATTGTGCCTAAAGAAGATATGGTACGGAATAGAGATAGAGCAAACACATGGCTACTTGGCGACTCAGGTGGTTTCCAAATTGGTAAAGGTGTTTGGGAAGGCGACTGGAAGGATCCTAACTGTCCAAAGGCTCAAAAGAAAAGAGATGGTGTATTGCGTTGGATGGACGCTTACATGGACTACGGAATGATACTTGATATTCCGGCGTGGGTAGCACGTTCACCTGAAGGTGCAAAAGCAACAGGCATTAGTACATATGCAGAAGCAGTTGCCGCGACACGCATCAACAACGACTATTGGATGAAGCATAGAACAGGTGCTTGTAAATTGTTAAATGTTTTGCAAGGTGAGAATCATGCAGACGCTGATGATTGGTACGAGCAAATGAAAGACTATTGTGATCCAGTTAAGTATCCTGACACACACTTTAATGGATGGTCAATGGGTGGACAGAACATGTGCGATGTGCATTTGGTTCTTAAACGCATAGTTACATTGTATTATGATAACCTGCTACAACAAGGTGTACACGATGTAATGCACTTCTTAGGCACATCTAAACTAGAGTGGGCTACATTACTAACAGACGTACAACGTGCTATACGCAAGTACTATAACCCTAATATGATGCTTACATTTGATTGTGCTTCACCTTTCTTAGCAACTGCTAACGGACAAGTATACATTCAAAATGAAACTCCTGACAGAGGCAAATGGACTTATCGAATGGTGCCTAGCATTGATGATAAGAAGTATGCAACTGACACACGTACATTTAAGGATGCTGTACTACAAGACGGTCTCTTTAAGAACTTTGAAGATTCACCAATAACTGATGGTATGCTTGTAAGTGACGTATGTACATACAAACCCGGAGACCTAAACAAGATAGGTAAAGAAGGAAAGACATCATGGGATAGTTTTAGTTATGCTATTCAAATGGGTCACAATGTATGGAGTCATGTAAACGCAGTACAAGAAGCAAACAGACAGTATGACGCAGGTGTTATACCTAAGATGCTTGTACAAGAGCAGTTTGATAGAATTACATTTAGAGATGTTGTAGAGGAAATATTCTCCGCAGGTTCGAAAGAAGCATCACTAGAATTGATTGAAAAGTATTCTAAGTTTTGGATGGCTATTCCAGGCACCAGAGGTGCTATTGGTAAAAAGACTGTAAACAGTTCTACGTTTTTTAATTCGCTATTTGAAGTAGAAGATACTCCTGTAGTTGATGATGAACTAGACGAAACCAAGTTGGAGGAACTAGAAGATGAGCAATTATAGTGATCAACATGATAAGATTGCAGTACACTTACAAGAATTGTATAAACGTCATAGAACACTTGACGAAGAGATAAAAGTGTTGTATAATAGATTTGTAGAAGATCATGAACTTAATCTTTTAAAAACTAAGAAACTTTGGCTTAAAGATGAAATACATAGACTAGAAACTGAACTAAAGGCATTATAATATGAAGCGTGATTACGAAAGCGGCGTAAGCGACACTCCTATATTCTTTACAGGCGTAGAAGTTGAAAAGACTCCTGCGTTTGGAATGAAGACACTGTTTGTTACAGGCGTACAACCTTGTGATGTTATACAAGAGCATTATGACTATCAACAATGCGAACACATTTTCTTTGGTGCAAATCATAGTTTCAATCCAGGTATAGACTTTCCTAAAGATGCCGACGAATGGACACCTTGGGAAAATATGATCAAAGCATTTTTGACTGCTGATAAACTGTGTAGTTTAGATATTCCTATTACACTTGCAGAAGCATTTTTAGAATCAGGACTAACTGAATATGAAAACTTTATTCCACAACTACGCATTCCATTGCCTTATGTGAAACAGTGGAACTATAACACAATGATTAAGATTGATGATAAAGACTTTAAGGCAACTAACCCAGGTGTCTGGTGCCATAGTTTACACGATTTAATGGATAGAGAAAAATTCACTGATTGGGGCAAATACGGCCTTGACAAAGTTATTAAATGAAAGTATAATAGTACTATGACACAACACGAATCGTATTATAATTATATGGGACGCAGAATGAGAGAAGAGGATGCAAAAATGGCAAACTTAAATGACAATGCAACTAAAAGCATTTGGGTAACATTTCGCAAAGAAGGTGTACATATGTACCCTGGTGCAGATACAGACCCTAAACTAGCAACCGGCGATTGGGATGACGTATCATTCCTTGGTATTCCACATCGTCATATTTTTCACTTTAAAGTTCGCATCGAAGTGTTCCACAACGATCGCGATATTGAATTCATTCAGTTTAAACGCTGGATGGAACGGTTGTATGCACAAGATGTAATACAACTGGATCATAAGTCATGCGAAATGATTGCAGACGATTTGAACCAAGAAATTACTACAAAGTACCCTGGCCGCTTTGTAGAAATTGATGTTGCCGAAGACGGCGAAAATGGCTGTAATAACCACTATCCCAATCAATAAACAACGTGCTATTAAAGGAAACAAGAAAATGGCAATTAAATTTAATCGTGACGCTTACACTAAAGTATTCAACGATTTGGATAAGTTCCGCGACTTTTGTCGCTTTGAAGGTAAGGTCTTTAATGAGAAAGATCTTTATAAAAATGATGCTCCGGTATGGATTGCATATAACAAGCATCAAGGCTGGTTACGTGCGATTGCACGTAACGGTGGTAGAAAGTTTAACTCTCGGAGAAACTAATGACTATCTATATAGTAGACATTGAAGCAGTTGACACACGCTATACCAAGCAATGGAAGGAACACCTTCCGAGTCAAATGCGGCATGCTACAAATGAAGATGTCGTTGTTATCAGCGGTGGGGAAACGCCTCAGGCAACTACGCCTGGGGCTTTCCTTAACTTTGGCGGTACCAACGTTTATAAATCTAAACAACTTGAAACTATAGGAGAAATGTTCTGTGACGGACGGGTGGAAGACGGTGATTATTTTCTCTATACTGATGCCTGGAACCCTACAGTTATTCAACTACGCTATATGGCAGAACTACTGGGTATTGATATTATCATTGGTGGTATGTGGCATGCAGGTAGTTATGATCCGGAAGATTTTCTAGGCAGACTTATAGGTGATAAACCTTGGGTAAGACATGCTGAACAATCAATGTATGAATGTTATGATGATAATTATTTTGCTACAAAGTTTCATATAGATTTGTTTAGTAATAGTTTAGAAATGAATAAGAAAAATACACATCGTGTAGGTTGGCCTATGGAGTATCTAAAGAGTAGTTTAGATAGTTACACTGGCATGGAGAAGCGAGACTTGATCTTGTTCCCACATCGTGTTGCTCCTGAAAAACAAGTTGATATCTTTAGAGATCTTAAAGAACGGTTGCCGCAATATGAGTTTGTTGTTTGTCAAGAACAAGAACTTACAAAGAACGAATACCATAACTTGTTAGGCGAAGCAAAGATTGTGTTTAGTGCTAACTTACAAGAGACATTAGGTATTAGTTGGTACGAAGGTGCATTAGTTGATGCTATTCCTATGGTGCCTGATAGACTTAGTTACAGTGAAATGGCATTGCCTGAATTTAAATATCCAAGTGAATGGACTGAAGATTATGATGCATACTTACATAACAAAGACAAAGTTATTGCACAAATTATAAATTATATGGAACATCATGATGACTTTGCAGTTAGTCTTAACAAACAAGTTACAAAACTTAACAAAGAATTTTTTAGTGGTAAGGCACTTTATAGGGTTATTGCTGATGGGGAATGAAGATATTACAATAACTCTTGATAATAGTATGTATACTGCTAGTGACGATGACGTAATTACTATAGATACAAGTACATGGGATAATAGTTTTACTACTAGTCCTTCATCAATTTATACAACAACTGGTACGTCATCTATTACTATTGGCACTGATACTTCAGAGTTTATCTACAACACTTTAGATAATTATATTGATCCAGACGAAGTAGATTGTATGTGCAAGGAATATCCAGCGTTATCTAAAGTATGGACTAACTTTAAAAGTGTATATGATATGACACTACAAGATTATAAAGGCAAAAAAGAAGTGGGAGACTTAAATGATTAAAAAACACTATTACAGTTGGGCTGACGTAGAACATATGTGTGTTAGCATTGTAAACCAAATGTATAAAGATAGTTGGAGACCTGATTATATTGTAGGTATTACACGTGGTGGTAATGTACCTGCTACTATTATTAGTAATATGACTGGTATACGTTGTGAAGCACTTAAGGTAAGTTTACGTGACGATAATAGCGACAGCGAATCTAACTGTTGGATGGCTGAAGATGCATATGGATATGTATCCAATCCAGGACCGACTGCTGGACCGCATTATAAAAACATTCTTGTTGTAGATGATATTAATGATACTGGTGCTACATTTAACTGGATTAAACAAGACTGGCAAGCAAGTTGTTTGCCCGATGATCCTAGATGGAATAATGTGTTTGGCAACAATGTTCGTTTTGCAACACTAACAGATAATCTAGCAAGCGAATTCACTAGTGACGTAAGTTATACATGTCATGAAGTAAATAAAAGCGAAGAAGATGTTTGGTTAGTTTATCCTTGGGAAAACGTAGGAGTGTATTAATGGATGTACAAATAGACAGATTAGATTTATTCCCAGTACCATTGCTCGGTGCTGACTACGAGCATGCAGAAAGTTTATCACAAACACTAGTTCCTATGTTTCAAAAAATTGAAATGGAGGATACTACTCCAACAACATATGGTAGTAATAGTTATGCTAACTATTCGTCAGGAGTAATTGAATGGGTTGAATGTAATTCGTTACGTAACTGGATTGGACAAATTGCACTAGAAGCAAACAAAATTATTGGACTAGAAAGTGATTTATCTTTTGTAGGTAGTTGGTTTGGTATACACAGACAACATGCTACATTGACGCAACACAGTCATATTCCATGTACATGGAGCGGAGTATATTTTGTACAAGCAGAAGAAGATGATGCACCGATTACATTTCATGATGTGAATAAACAGTCTAATTGGCCGTTTGCAAACGATACTGACGCAAATACATATAATACACATTCATATAGTATTACACCTAAGACAGGTCGTTTACTAATCTTTCCAAGCCATTTGCAACATTCAGTAGAACAACAACTTATACAAAGAGAACGTATTGCTATTAATTTTAACCTAAGTGCAACACAAGGACAAGCATAAATGGGCCCATGGACGGACGTACTAATTAATACAAAAGAATTTACAGTTTACAAAGACGCCTATCCAGTTACAGAAGGACATATTCTTTTTGTACCAAGAGAAGAAAATTGGCAGTCTTTGACAAAGTGTTTCGAAGCCGCATACAAATGGGGCTACGATTGGGTTGAACGTGGATATTGTGATGCGTTCAACATTGGACAAAATGTAGGTACTGCGGCAGGACAAACTGTTGAGTATCCACATGTCCATCTTATTCCAAGACGCAACGGCGATATGGAAAATCCTAGTGGTGGGGTACGCCACGTAATACCAGAGAAAGGAAAGTATCACAATGCGTGATCAATTAATTAAAGCCGCACGGATGCATGCTGAAGGTGAGTTGGAAAGAGCGAAAACAAACATTTTAGTATACATGCACCAAAGTGTTGGTATTGGTGAACATAGCGATATTGTTGAGGCAATTCAAGAAGAACTTGATAAAATGGCCACAGCAGAAGATCGTATCGAAATGCTCCGTAAACATTTTCCTATCGATGTCTAGAACACTTTTTATAGGCGATAGTCATACGTGTGGATACAAAACTGTCCCGGGCGAACAAGGCCTGGGCAGTTACTCTATATGGAATGAAAATAGTTATGTAGAAGAATATTCTAAACTACATAACAAAGAAGCAGTTGTTTACTCTATGCCGGGTGCAAATAACACATCATATGCTGACTGGATGGGCAATATGTTTAATCTATATGACGATATAGATGAAGTAATTATATTGTTATCATCACTTAATAGATTCATAATAGGTTATAATGAATTTATGACTCCAGATACAATACCAATGGATACGTTTTTATATCACGAAGGCACAAATAAAAATGGTATGGTTAATCGATACTTAGATAAAATTATTGCAGGTGATAAGGATCAATATTTGCAATTATATCAAAAGCCACACGAAGGCGATTATGATAAATTTACTGGTATTGGATTTAGTTACGAGGAAGGATTAACTAATCCAGATCTTCGTAAGAACACATATATGGAAATTAAAACATTCTTTGAACTTAACACACATTTAGAACAACGTGCGTTTTTTAAAGATGTGTACACATGGGATAACATGTGTGCTGATAGAAATATTCCTTTGTACTTGTTTAAAATGCGTGAAAGAACATTTTATCCTAATACATTAGATTTTTATGGCAAACTTAAAGCAACTACTGTTGCAGACAAAAGTGTAGAAGAATACTTTAACCAAAAGAATATTTTTCATACTACTTACTTTGAAGAAGATAAGGAACACTTTAATCAATCCTATCATAAACTAATTGCTGAAAAATTTTTAAAACACTTGACAAAACCTAAATAACAATGTATAATGTAAACATACAAATGGAGTATTAAATGAAATTACGATATAGCGAAGCATTCTATTCTGTTCAAGGTGAAGGTAAATTTGTAGGTGTGCCTAGTGTATTCTTACGTACATTCGGATGCAACTTTCGTTGTATGAACTTTGGTACTGATGAAAAACGAAACCGAACAGAATTACATGCTGATGGTATTAGATATAATGCTGAAGTTAAAGATTTAATTGATGCAGGCGTACACGAAACAACAAAAAAGTTTGAAGACTTACCTATCATTCATACAGGATGCGACACGTATGCAAGTATCTATCCTGAGTTTAAACATTTTAACAGGCAAGCAGAAGTTGAAGAAGTAGTTGAACATCTGCTATCACTTACGCCTAATGGTAAGTGGGTACAAGATAATGGACAAGACGTCCATTTAATATTAACTGGCGGTGAGCCTTTACTAGCGTGGCAACGATTATACGTTGAGTTATTTGAACACCCACGTATGAAAGACTTGAGGAATATTACTTTTGAAACAAATACTACACAACATTTACACGAAGATCTCTTTAACTATCTCAACGATCAGGACAGAATCCAAGTCACTTGGTCTTGTTCCCCAAAACTTAGCGTTAGCGGAGAACCTTGGGATACTGCTATTAAGCCTGATGT
>Ga0070743_10000102_pt1 | contig 28196 bp, 31 predicted proteins | sample ColrivemetaGS697_FD_70187 | JGI IMG/M metagenome (GOLD analysis project Ga0070743, IMG submission 70187) | Estuarine microbial communities from the Columbia River estuary, USA - metaG S.697 | ecosystem: Environmental > Aquatic > Marine > Intertidal zone > Estuary | place: USA: Columbia River... | reverse complement strand
GGGTGGTTATAGAAAAAGTGGATGTGTCGGAAGAAGATGTTAGTGTCCTTGCAACTGAAATCAAGCAAGCATTCAAGTCTCCCACACATAAATTTTTCCCAGGGGAGAGTATCGCCTCTACACTAGGGCTAGGCTCAGCCAAAGCGGTAGTGAAACTCGTGTCTACTTTTTACTCTCTCTCAAAAGAGAAAGGGGAATTCATGAGCCCCGAAGAGAAGATAGAAAAAGTAAAGCTCAGAGAAAGTAACCCTGAAGTCAGGACAAGTAAAAAATATGTTTTTGCCCAAAACCTAGCAGGTTTTATCTTAGTACCCGCCATCTCTAAAATCTTTATGGGTCTAGGCTGGTTAGGGTTATCGAGAATTCTCTATAACTTCTTCGAGAAGAGCGTTCATTTCACCAAGGTGAAAGGGTTCGCGGGGCTTTCAGCTTCTTCTATAGCGGGTGTGGGGGCATTCTTTACGGCAATTACATTAACGTATGTGATATACAGAATCCTTTTTCAGAAATATATCATACCTAAGAAGGCAAAAAAGTTGAAGGAGGAGAAAGACCCTCATTATGACACCACAGCCGCACAGATCGTCATGGGCTATCAGACCCCTAAGAAACTAGCAAAACAATATCAGAGTAGGGTGAATCTAATTCTCCAACAAGACATTGACTCTAATAAAAAGAAAAGACTAATACTAGAGCTGTGGTCTGAGTTCCAAAACGATATCGCACCCTCAATAGACAAGGGTGAGTACCTCAGAGGCTATCAAGAGGGAGCTTCCTATAAAGACTTCCTGAAAAGAGGGTCTGTAGAGGACAATGAAGGCTTCAATTTCTTCTTGGGCTTTAAAAGCTTAACTCAGCGAATAGAGCTAGAAGAAGACATCCCTAGTATATTAGAAGAGAATAAGAGCGAAATCATTAAAGAGATGGAGGCGATAATCAGAGGGGATAAAAAATTGCCCGCGAAGTTCCTCAATAGCGTTAGGGCTTCACTCCAGACCTAAACCGAAGTCTCTAACCGCAAGGGCTAGATCTCGGCCTAGGCTACTTGGCACGACAAAGGTGCTTCTGTAAAGGTCAAGATCTGGGCGGTCATACGCGACCTCGATTTGCTCAAGGACTTCTAAGTCAATAGGACTGCAACAACCTTCACCTAAATCTCCGTCAGATCGCCCTTCTATCTTCTCTTCTGAGACAACGGAGTGGTCAAACTCTTGAGACTCCCCCTCTTTCTCTTTACGCTTGAGTGGCTTAGAAACCTCTTCGCCACAAGAAATGGATAGGGTTAAAAGAATAAGAATAAGGTGTCTCATGAGTTGTTCCTTTCAAGACAAATGAGTAGATAAGGACTAGGGCTTTGTAACCAAAACCTGTTATATGTCAACTACTACTTACCTTAAAAACCTTACGCCCCTCAGATACCGTCTATGGGATGCCTAAACGCGTACTCTCGCCTCTTCTGATACTCAAGAAATGCCCTAGTCACCTCTACCATGTCCCTGTATTCCCAAACCACATCTTGAGTGGGGTCTCCCTCAATACCCAGACCCTCCTCGTCAGGGTCGGGGAGGTCAGTTAAGACTTTTGCGAGGATATGAGTTTCCCCCTGTGCTAAGGCTTTAACTACCCTGTGACAACCATCCACAATCTTACCCTCATGCACTAAGATAGGGTAAGAGAGATCCGCTGATAGACATCTATCTATATGCTGAGAGAGATGAGTTCGACCCCAACTCCAAGAGTCAAGGAAACCCGCAGGGATCTCCCAACACGACGTTTTGAGATGCTTAGAAAGACCCCACAGAGTCTCCACACTCCAAGAGAGACGCAAATCTCCTTTGACTGTACTGTACGTGTGGCTCATGCTAATAACCACCCGTGTTAAACCAGCCTTTACCCTTCAAGATGAAGGCACTCTTGCTGATAAGCCTCTCTACCTCTTCGCGGTTGCACTTTGGGCAAGGTGGGTGAGGAGCACTCATTTTATGTAGGGCTTCAAACTCATGTTCACACTCTTCATTTTTACATCGGTAGTTATACGTCGGCATCGGGCTTACCTTTCTGTCGTTTCTCTTCTCGGGCAATCTTCTCTATCATACCTCTCAACTGCTCCAATTCTCTCTCTACCTTCTTCACTTTAAAAAAAAGGTCGTTATTGTCCCAAACAGAGCCCTTGTTCTTATAAGACTTGACGAAAGACCGTAAGTCCCTCAAGGACTGCGACAACCTATTTATGTCAGAAACATTGTTCAATAAGGAGCGGTTCATATGCAAACACCTTCCACTTTAAAATATACAGCGAGCAAGCTCATAAAGATATTTATCAAATCAGCTTCTCAGACAGAATTGAGTATCTCCTCAATGCCTGTTCACATAGCTTACCAGAAAGATGGTCTAGCTGTACTCGATACTTTGGTAGACCCCGATTGGCTTAGTGCCATTAACAAATTGTATCCTAATAGAATGTTCTTGTGGTACTACCGCCAAGAGTGGGATCAGATAATCTGCCACATCTTTGAAAGCGAATACGATTACCCCATCACATTCTCCCTTGATGGGAAAGACCCCATCAGCTCAGACCCCATAGAAATAGATTTCTTCGAGGTCAACCCTGATCTTGCCTCCTGTAAATTTGTGAGGGTTCACTAGTTTATATATGGTGAGACTTCTAAAAAAAAGGAGTATTCGCATGGCTAGAACAGACCAAGATAAAAAAGAGATCTTCCGAAAGTGGAATGAACTCATCAATATGAACCAGAAGTCCCTAGATAGCTGGGCTAAAGACGAAGACCGCCTTCTAGCCTCCATTAACAGGTCAGAGGCAAAACAAGAGGGGGGCATTCAATCAGGATATGACTCCTTCCATAGGATCAAGAGAAGAAAAGGGAAGAAGTTCGAGGATTGGACAAGCCAAGACTTTGACAATGCTAGTCAAGAGATCGGGTTCAATAGTCGAATGATCGGCGGTAAACCAGGTGACACCGTGGAGGAGTCTGGGATGTCTAAGTGGGAGATCTCCCTCAAGAATTGGGGCCACGACCCTAGCCTCAAGTCTAGTCCAGCACACAGTAAGTGGAAGTCTTGGAAGCAGAAGCACGCGAGTGTAGAAGCAATCAATAAAGAGTTCCAGAAGAGTGCTCTGATTCGAGTCGCTCGGAAAATTGAGGTCAAGAGACAGGTAATCGCCTCAATGGAAGAGACCGAGAAGAAGTCTCTTATTAAGAGGTTTCTGGGGTGGCTTGTGCTTAAGCTTAAAAAGTTCGGACGAGAACTACCAAAGCAACTCTTCATACCTGAGATCCAAGCGGTAATCAGAGACCTTATTAAAACATCTCAGGACAAGGTACAAGTGCCTATACCTAAGACAACCTCTGAAAAAGCTCTGTTCAAAGCGTCTAAGGTCTTAGGTATCAACAGACTCATAGCAAACGTCAGAGACATCTATGTTGCTGACACAGCAGAGTCTTTTGACAATTTATCAAAAGTAGCAGGTGGAAGTCTCTATGATGAGATCATAGAGAAGATGACTTATGCCGAAAGTGACCTTCTCGAATCTAAAGCTGGCTTAAGTGAAGAACTCATCGCTATCAGAGAGGATATGAGTAAGAAGAGTCCTTGGTATAACAGCAAGCTCGACAATGCGATTGAATACCTCAAAACTAGAATAGGCTATCTCTATAACAGAGCCGCTTATTATGGCACTGTAGGTAATATCTTGTACAGAAAAGCTGTCATCAAGTTGGCAAGGACTTATGAGTCTCTGATGTTCAAGCTCTCAGAGGTAAAAGACTCTAAGATATACGGAGTCAAGCTCCTGATGATCGCTGTCAAAGTTGGAGCCATCGCTGCCGTCTACGGCCTACTTTGGAAAAAGATGACCTTGTGGCAGGCTTCTAAATACTTTTTTGCATCAGGAAAGGCTTCTTTGGGCCTTATAATAGTCAAGCAGATTATCCCTACCTTCCTAGCTACAGGCAGTTTTAAAGTAACGGCTTCAAGTGTTAGGAAAGCGGGTATCATGTTAGGCGTTATACCTCTGCATGTCTTCAATAAGTTCCTAGACTTAGCTGATTTCTTAGCCTATCTAGCTAAGACAGGATATGGTTGGGTCGTAGACAGATTGAAAGCTGGCTGGGATAAGCTCCCCAGCCTCCAAAGAACAGCCACTGAAGAAATCAGAGCCATCTTAAGAAGAGCTCACGAAGATCCTATATACAAGAGACAACTTCTACTTGAATACAAAATGGAGCTCCGTAAGTGTCTGTAAACCCCTCCTACTTCTTACCCATACTAGGGCTCCTAGTCTCCTGTGTTATCTTCTGGTACAAAGGTAATGCAAAGACCCTCTACGGTCTTGAGTGGTCACCTTTCAGATGGTGGTTGACGACTAGCCTGATCACTAGCTATATGACCCTCCACGCATGGTGGAAGCTCGTAGAGCTCGGTGACGTATGGAAAGCAGGAGTCATCTGGGGCATGTGTAGCATCACCATTGATCTCGCACTGAATACTTGGTATTACGGGTTCAATTGGAAGGGCATACTCGCTCTCTGTCTCGTCGCAATCGCCGCCCTGATCGTTCATAGTTGATATATTGAAACCTTTCTCAAAACAGAGAGGTTTCAATATGAAAAAAGACATAAAAGAGAAGAAGCTACTCGCCTTTGAGAGAAAAGCCACCGCGTCTTTTAGGGCGGTCGCACGCAAGGTCTTTAAGCACAGACTTAAGGCGAAGGAGGAGTACCCTCGAAGAGATAGGGCTTCTTTGGATAAGAGATACAAATTCCTTGTCCGACTCCTAGACTCTGATCCTCAGGTTGCCCAATTTATGGATCAGTTCATCGGAGATAAAGAAGCAAATCCTAAGTCGAAAAAAAGGAGGCGAGAGACCGTGAAGATCTTCGCCTCTTACTTGCTTAACAGAGTCACCCTGAAAGATGCCTCAACTCTGTTTTACCCTATAGCTCAAGAGTCTTTCAGTGTAGTGGAACTCAGCAAGAGACAAAACAAAGTCAAAAGCACATTCCCTGCCGAGATCCAAGCTTTCCTCCCTAAGTCTATTGTGATTGACACGGACAAAAACAAGTACATCACTAATATAAATGACCTGTTCGTGAATGAGAAGTACGACCTGTCAGAGAAGATAAAGGTTCAAAGAAAGCTGATTCTCAAATACAACACCATTGTTAAAAAAATAAAGAAAGACCTGAAGTCTCCAGATGAGATTACGAAGCTGGCCGCCCTTATCACCTCGATAATCATGGAGACAGGTATACGACCTGGCAAGATAGGCAACCGTACAATACGTGTCATGGAAGATAAAGAAGTTGAAGTAGAAACCTTCGGTGCAGTGTCCCTCAACTCTGAACACGTCCGCTTCATAAGAGAAGACTTCGCGGAGCTCAACTTTGTGGGCAAGAAAGGCGGGACAAACATCGCTAACATTAGAGACAGGCACGTCCTATCTATCTTGCAAGGGTATATAGATAACGCCTTCACCAGAGGGTCTAAGTACATATTCACCACGTCGAGCGGTGAGCAGTTTGATTACAAACATCTATCAGCATACTTCAATAAGAACTTCAAAGGCTTCAAGGTCACGGATCTCAGAAAGCTCAAGGCAACCCGAGCGGTGTTCGACTCCTTGCAAGAAGAGAAAGACGCCCTCTACGCAAGAATAAGAGAGATCGCAGAACCCGAAGTTGAGAAACTCAAGCAACTTGTCATTCAAGAAGTTGTGGAGACGATTAACCTCGCCCATGAGAAAGCTCAGGCCGCCCTCAGCCATATGGACTCCTCTACTACACAAGACGCTTACATCAACCCTCAAGTCCTACTTAGGTTCTTGAGTACAGCGAAGGTAGAGAGTCCCTTCAGAGATTACGTCCTTAAAGGAAAGACAAAGCTAGAGTTCGACCCACTCATGTTCGTCAGAGAGGCCGAAAAGATGAGGCCTTCCAAAAAGGCTAGTGCTTGGATGAAACCTAAGCGTCTCAGGAAAAGGCACTTTCCTAGTCACCTTGTCGGCGTTCAACACTAATAAACCCAAGAAGAAGGCCGTGAGAGATCTGAAGGAAGGCAGACCCTTTTTGTGGGAACCGCGTTTCTAAGAGAGCCCTGATTCTTTAATGGTGATTAAACCAAAAGGGCTTTAATAGACCGACCCTCATGCTGTACATCCCATTCTTCTCTCAAGACCCGCCTTGATTTGATCCACTGTGCCAGCCTCTCCACAGTGTCTGGATCTAAAGCCGACACTTGGAAGACTTCGATGGGGGGTAGGTCTGCGACCTCCTCTTTCGGTTTCTCTACCTCAATAGGCTTCTGCCCCCCAAAGATTTTGACCAACTCATCGTCGCCCTCTCCCTGCTCGATGTCTTTGAGATCATAAGGGACAGTCCAAGTCTTACCGAGTTCCACATCGACGAGGAGAGGGATAGGCCAATTCATCTTTTGAATGACTGTGTTCTTGGTCATCAGGTTAGAGATGACTTCAATGGCTTCTTTGAGGATGTCCTTGTGGATCTCAAAAACAATCTCGTCATGCACTGTGAGGATCATAAGGAGTTTCTTTTGCCAACCCATCTCAAGAACCTTGTCATAGATTAGTGCCATAGCCAGCTTAGTTACGTCTGCTGATGTTCCTTGAATAGGTCCGTTGAGAGCCTTGCGTTCATCTTTCGACTTGAAGCGGTACTCGTCAGACTTGATATCAGGGAGTGGCTGTATTCTACCCATTGCAGTTTTCACATAACCATGAGCTCTCGCAAACTCATGTTGACGCTTCCACCATCTGATGAGACCCGAATATGTCTTTGTGAAGACTCGGTACTTCTCGTCTCCCTCTTTCGCACCACAACCGATAGATCGCTGTACTGCCTTCCCTGTGCCTCCATAACAAAGGGCGAAGTTACACGCTTTACCGTTGCCTCGCAGAACCTTCCAATCCTCTCTCTGCTTTGCACTATCGCCATAGAAGGCAACTGCCGTACCTGTATGGAGATCCCCGATCTTATCTGACCCGCAGGTGCAGATTGACGGGGGAGGCAGAGGGAATCCATCTTCACCCTCTGTCATTTCATAAGCCTTGCCACAGTCACTACAGGAGTAGAATGCGTTGACCCATTTGGGTTCTCTGCTCAAGTTGGTCACAAGCCTAAGCTCCACGCCCGCATAGTCAACGGCGGCGAGCCAGAAGTCTTTATCGCGTACTGTGATGCAGTCCCTCATAAGTCTAATGCAGTCAGGCTTACTCTTGTCATAGGTAGCTGGGATACCCTGAAAAGGAACTCGACATCCGCCATCTCTCACTTTCCAAGGCTGTTTGTTTGTCTTACAAGAAAACCTGCCCGTATCAGCAGACATCTGGTCAAACTTAGGCTTCAGAGTCCCGTCAACACCTACATCCTCGACAAAAGGAATCAGGTATTGGCCAAGAGCTTTAGCTAGATTTCGGAAGGACTTTATCTTCCCCATGAAAGGGAAGTCTTTGGATGCGTTCTCTACTACAGATTCGAGAATGTCCCTAGCTGTTGCGACTTGCCCAGATTTCTCCGTAACGGTTAGACCTGGAACACTCATCTCTCTGAAAAGAAGACCTAGTTGCTGGGGGCTTAAGATGTCATAAACTGAGGGGAATTCAATGTCCTCTAGCCCTTCTGCTTTCCTTCTTGGGTCTGAACTCAAGCGAGGGACTTCTTTACGGATCTTCACTTGAGAATCAGGGTAGTTGCGAAGAGCTTCCTTTCTCGCCTCATCTACTCGAGTCTTGTAACTCATGCCTTCTACTTCCATAGGGTCAAACAAGTTAACACCTTTGATCTCACCCTTAAGAATACGGAGGTAGTTCGGTGTAATGTCACGACCCAAGATATCATTTGCACCGCCGTAGACCTCAAGAAGAGAATTAAACCATAACTTTTGCCCCTCCTGACAGAAGGTAAGGGCTCTCTTCCTATCGACGTAGACTCTGTTTCTCATCATCCATCGAGTAGCTACTAGGACTTTCTTTTCAAGTGTATAGATGAAAGAAGAATGGTGCACCGCCTCCGTGTACTCTTTGTTGAGTATTTCAAAAATACCCACAGTGTTCATAGCGTCAGCAGCGGCATATAAAACACAAGCTGACCAACTAGGATCTAACTTAGAGTAATCTTTTACATTGCTCTTTGGGATGAGGTCTTCTAACTCAATCATCTCCCTCTTGAGTATCCCTTTTGACATCTGCTTCAGACCACGTCCGCCCTTTTCTCTAGGGTTTAGCAAGTACTTCAAGATCTTAGTGTCATGCCATAGTCGAGGAGTATTCCACCTCTCCGCACCAAGAGCGTCAACGTAGCCGTTAAACTCAAGGAACTCCATGTCAAAACCTGCATTCTGTAAGACAGGCTGTGCTTTAACAGACACATCAAAGAGCCTCTTTAATGCACCACCCATGAGTCTCCAAGAAATATTGTGACTTGACCCCTCACTGTGAGTTAAAGGGAAATAATAGCCCTTGTCCTTGCTTGGAGCTAGGCAGATGCCTACGATCTTATCTTTGGTAACCCCGTCAAAGACCCTCTGATCTAAGCCCGTTGTTTCCACATCAAGACCATAGAAGTCTGAATTAATGCATTCCTCGATGCACCCCTCAAGGTTATCTGTCGTCCCCAAGATGAGTTCGCAATCACTCATCCACTCTTTAGGCTCAATCTTTGGCCTGCGGAGTCCTTCAAGCATATCTGTAAACATGTGTTTCCTTAATGTCGGTTTGTTATCCCTCTCTTATAGATTACAGCCCAGACATTAATATAAACTTGTCACCTTGATCTGCGAAACCGTTCTATCTCTTCTCGGTCACTAGGACTTTCAAGATCCTCGAAGTTAACACTTTGCTCTTCTTGAATCTTATCTTCAAGCTTGGAGGTCAATTCATACAAGAACTTCACAGGTGTGAGCACCGCTTTGAAGATAAATAGCGGGAACTTGATGAAAACAAACCCTAAGAAGGAGGCAAAGACTGACGGCAACGAATCCGCAATTATAAGGAAAAAAATGTAGCCCATTCCAAAAATACAAATACAAGCAATAACTAGGACAGCAAAGCCGAAGGTGGACGCCGTGAGCCAAGCTAATGTCTTAATCAGCCAAGCGGGAGCCCCAAGGAAAGTCAAAAAGCTGGCCTTTTTACTTAGTGTATCCTCATTTAAGAGACCTCTCGCAATCTCTTCTCTGTTTTCAAAAATATCAACGAGCTGATTGAATTGGTTCTTATGGGGCTTGGAAGAGATTTTATCTAAGACGATGTCTCTCGACCTTATGACCTTACGGTTCTTGGCCTGCTTGATTACATTAGCTAGACCAACTTCGCGGATCGCACTCTTGATAACGGACGCTTCTTTTTTGTGTTTCTTCAAAGCACCCGCAACCAAACTATTGAATGAGGCGACTTTATGCCTCCTCACAACTCTTTGTACGGCTAACTTTCTATTCATATCACACCTCTTTCTGTTATAGTCACCTGCAGTGTACGATAGAAAAGTTATTAAGGAGATCGACAATGCCAGAATTAAGTTTTAACTATGTAACATACGGACTTCTGAGCTTTTTCATGTTGTCCGTAGGAGGCAACGCTTGGACTGTGTACAAGACCACAAAGATGGAGAGTACTATACAGGAACAACTAAGTGGGAAGCTCGCGAAGACCGCAAAAGATATCGCATCTCTGAATGAGAGCGTTGGGACAATAACGTCTAAGATGGTCAAAAGATCAGAACTCGACAGCTTTGCGGACGAAATCATAGGGGGTCTCGGCGAGAAAACTCAATCCTCCATAAGAAGTTATATGGGTAAGACAGGAGCTCGTATAGATGATATCAGTGAGAGATTCGTTAAGATGGAAGGGGACTTAGATAAAGGTACCGCAAGGATCGGGAGTAGGACAACTAGGGCAAGAGATCCTAAACCTAAGCCTCCTGAAAGCTGGAAAGGTGTCACCCGTGACGACCAACACAAATGCGAAGACCACCCAGAGAGATGTGAGCCATTTCAGTTCACATGGGAATCCCCATTCTCCATAAACGGCAGACCTATCTATACGTTCTCTAGTGAGAACCTATGGGAAAAGCGAGGCAAGGTCTCTCTTAATCTAGCTTTCAAGGTAGTTGCGATGACCTTCAGAGAAGGAGATCGCCTTGGAGACGGAGCCGTTCAAAATCAAGGCGTTCACGTCATGGCAGGATACATCAGCCCTAAAGGGGGTTTTATCCCTATACCTGGATTAGAGAGTAAACTCCTCAGAGGCGACAGTAACCTCGACCCCAGATTGAAATACGTACCGAAAGTAGATGCTGGAAGAGAGCGACTTGGCTTGAGTTTATTCGAGCCGAGTCTCTTGGTCGGGTCTACATATCAAGGAGGGGGCTTTGGGCTGTCTGTGGGGGGGAGCTTTGTGAACTTCTATAAGGGTGACTACAGAATAGGAGCAAACCTTGTTTTAACTGAAGACACCCCCTATCTCGGGGCGAATGTAACATGGCACCCTAGAATCGCAGGTAAGAATCTCAACATCGCACCAAGTCTAGGGTGGGTCATAGATAAAGAGGGGGGCAACACTTGGTCTCTGGGAGTCCACTTTCAAGTGTGGTGAACCTTCCTCTTCAAGTATTTCTCAAAGCACCTCCTGTCTTTAGGGTGAAGCTCTAGTTCGAGCACCTCTGGAATTGAAATCCACATATAATCACTGTGTTCACGGTCTAGTTGAGGCTTAAACTCCATTCCAACCTCGCCTATGAACATAGTGTAGAACCTGCTCTCAGTGTGGTCTGTGACTCTTATGAAGGGAACTGATATCCCTATCTCCTCTTCTGTCTCTCTAATTGCTGTCTCATAAGCACTTTCATCTTTCTCCGAAGTACCTCCTGGGAAGTCCCAATACCCAGAGAAAGGGTCTTCCTTGTAATGAGCCCTTTTTAAAACAAGGGTCTTCTTACCGCACACAACCATAATCCCAGCTCCCATATCGTATGTCTCCATTCTTTTTCTCCTTTGTTCGAGTCATCACTGTTGGACAACAGTATAAGAAGATCGTTATCAAAGGAATGGGAAAAATAAAGAAAACGGAACTCAGATCTTATAAGTAAGTGGTCTTATTAGATCTGGCATACGATTGTTTACAAAGTGTGAAACACGAACAAGGATTAACATGAATATTAAAGAAACGGCAGTTAACGTCTTCTCACGGAGACACACCCCAGATTCCCCTCTCAGCCACTCAACTCTCGAACATGAAAAAGTCGCTGAGCTACTTCGGGTCGCGACCTCAATCCGAGATGGTTATGAGCCAGATAACTATGATAGTGGAGGTCGAGCCATTGTTGCCACACTCCCTTCTGAATACAATGAGCACTTCTTCAGCGGAGTCGCCATTGTCGAAGAGGGAGAAGAAGTACTTGAGGGGTTCAGGTCGAGAGTAGAGGGAGAATTGCCTCGACCCTACCGCGAGGTAATCCGAACCCAGAAGCCGAGTGCGAAGGCAGTAGAGCTTATCTTCTACAACTCAAAAGCACTAGCCTTAACAGGGAGTAATGAGCTTCCTATAGACGACGCGAATTGGGAGCTCGTCTCAATTAATGCGTATCCCGATACCAACAACACATTCCCCCCAATCCAACCATACGCTTTAAAAGCGAACTACTATGGACTCGACGGCGGGACACCTACAAACTACACCGAAGAAGATTTTTTGGATCTCCTCACGGTATCAGAAGCCTATTGGCATAACAAGGCTATGATTCGAGTCGAGCCTTGATGATGCCCTGCTATTCGAGGCTCGTAGTTACACACCCCTCTCATATTTGATGACCTCATCAACTAGGCCGAAATCAAGACACTTCTTAGGGTTCATGTATAGATCTCTCTTAAGGAGAGACTTAAGCTCTTTCTTTTTGATGTTTGTGTGCTTGAGGTAAATAGACTCTAGCATCTCCATCAAAGAGTCCATAGACTCCTTTTCGTCAGAGAGATTCTCGTAAGTACCCCAGACACCCGTGCTCACTTGGTGGATAAGCATGAAGCTGTGTTCTGTGATATGCCTTCGAGCCCCCACGCAAGACAAGACAGTCGCTGCGGACGCGGCAGAACCTTCCACATAAGTAAAAACGGGTACTTCAGACTCTAGTATATGACTCGCTCCCGCGAGACCACTAAAGACACACCCGCCAGGTGAGTTGATGTGAAGGTGGATAGCTGGGACACTAGGGAGGCTGAGGTCGGTCATAAGATTAATGATCTGCTGACCGACTGACCTAATAGCAATACCCATGTCCATGATAGACTTAGGTGTGATCGCTTGATAAAGGTAAATATGGTTCTCACAAACTGTAATATCCCCATAATAAGGAGATCCGTCTGTGGCCATAGGCTGACGTGAAGTAGGGGAGTTCTCGCCCTCATAAATTCTTCTGTTGGCTCTCATTACAAGTCTTCCTCTCGAATTACATAGTAGCCCTCTAGCCAAGCTGTGACTATCGGTCTGAAGTTTTCGTCGGAGACGGGGCTGAAGCAACTCGGCATCTTCCGATTCCCCATCTGGCAATTTTTGGAGTCATACGAGATGCAAAAATATCTCTCACTACACTCTTTGGGCGAGGAAATCTTCTTTAGGCAACCTTTAGGGTCGCGAACACCAGAGTTCATGAAAGGGGTGCAGTCACCTCGCGTAGCCCTATCGAGGATAGGGTCTGCCACTTGAGGGATGAGGAGAGCTTCCTCTCTCAAAGAAACAGACTCGAAGACTCCCCAACTCGTAGAGCTTGGAAGGATCTTGCCTATCTTGACCTCGCCCCACACAGGGTCTTCAAGGTGCAGGAATATTATTCCATCTCGTCTAAATATCATATAAGCTCCTCAATATACGATGAGCCTATAAAAGGGATACAAGATGGAAATGGAACTCATAGGGCAGGGGTGTGAGGCATCTTACAACTACTACGTCCAACCTTACGAAGAGCAATTCGCGAAAATACTTTTAGACAACAATGACCTAGAGGCCATTAAGGAAAGGGCGAAGAGCATCGTACTGAAGAAAGGAGGCGAATCTCAAAACATTGGGGACACAACATCTTTGCTAAAAAGATGGGTGACAGGATGGTGCGGTGAGAGAGTAGTAGAGAAACACTTGGGGTTAAAGTTCATGGATCTGACAATAGGTGAGTCATATGACTACAACCAACCAGATCTATTGAGAGCAGGATACTCTGTCGGAGTTAAAACTTGTAACGTAAAAGACTTCCCTCTGATGAAGCCCCCATCACCGAGTCACCTAAACCAACCTCAGATCTTTGTGGTCAAGGTCAGTAAAAGTGAATACTACGTGGCTGGCTTGGGGGACTATTCCGTAGTTAATAACCCCAAGAACTTTACGCCCTTTTTAGTCAGATCGAGTGCGATTCGACATAAGAGAGCGTTCTACAGGTTCGATCTGCTTAAACATGACTTCGATATAGAGGACTTGCTAAATTTTAGGGCTGACTCTATCAGATAACCCACAGTATCCTTCATGCTGTTTGTTATTGTGTACGAAGACCTCAAGAGCCTCTGGTTCACCTATTAGGTAAACCTTCTCTTTGGCTCTTGTGATCGCGGTGTACAACAGGGATCTCTTCAGAAGGTTAGGGCTGTGGCTGGAGGACAAAGGCATGAAGATAACTTCGTACTCCAGCCCTTGACTCTTATGCACAGTGGTAGCGTATGCCAGCCTCAAGAGCTTACTTATCCTGTCTCTAGGTATAGAGATGAGAGAGTCCCGAACGCCCTTTATAGAGACTTCCACATGATGCTTGCTAATGCGAGAGATCGTGCCAACATCTCCATTGAAGACTTCAAGGTCGTAGTCATTCTTAGTGATCATTACCCGATCTCCCTCTCTGAGAGTGTTCTTCCCTATCTTAACACACACCCCTCCGATGTCGGGGTTAAGGGCGGAGCGGAGCTCCCTATTAAGATTAGTCACCCCAAGAGTTCCATGATGTGTCGGACTCATCACATGGAATTCCACCCCATCCATCTGTAGACTCTTACACTTCTCTACCAGAGTAGAGAGCACATCAACTTCTTGGTCAAGAGAGACTACCTCAAATTCAGTGTTCGACTCTGGGACAATACCGCGATGCACTTCGTGAGCCGCCTTTGTAACACCCGAACCCTCTCCTTGCCTGAAAACCTCTGTGAGGTGCGTGCGAGGAACGCCACTATTAATAAGCTCAAATAATATAAAACCTGCCCCTACAGGAGGGAGCTGAGCAATATCCCCCACTAAAATGACCCTACAGTACTCTGAAATACCATTCATGATTCGCCACATCAGGTGAAGGTCTACCATTGAGCTCTCGTCTACAATAACAACGGATTCTGTTCGAGGGTTGTTAGCATTGTAACTCCAAGTAGTTAGGCGTGGATCACTCAGCTTCTTCTCTCGCTTCTCCTCCTCTTGCTGAACTCCCTCGTAGCTGGACTTCTGTTCTTTTTCTTTCGCACTCGGCTGACCCGCACCGAACGCTCTGTGGATCGTATAGGATTTTACACCTGTGAGCGAGTTGGCTCTCTTCGCCGCTATTCCTGTTGGGGCAATCAGCAAGATGTCCTCCCCTTCATCTTGAAGGATCTTACATAATGTAGACAGGATCGTAGTCTTACCTGTACCTGGCAACCCTGTAACGATTGAGAGTGGCTCTCGTATGCCTTGTTGAATGGCCTTTATCTGGGTGTCTGTAAGCTCGTACCTTGTGTATGATCGAATGGTCTCTTCTGAGACATCCCCCGCCAAATCCCTAGAGAGCTTCTCTTTCAACCTCTCGGCCACCCCAGACTCCATGCTATGATAAGGAGGCAAGTAGACCGCGTTAGATCCTCTTATCTTCTCGATAACTAGTCTAGGTCTCTTCGCTAACATCATATTCGAGATTGCCGACTTGATCTCAGAAGGATCGGTAATGCCTGTCAAGAGAGAGACATCTCGGAAAACGGTGTCTGCATTAAGGAAGCAGTGGCCATTCAAGAAACCTTGAGATAGCGACCAATAAACACAAGCCTCCACTCTGTGCGGGTTCTTCCTGTCGAAGTCAGAGACTAAGATAGATCTTGCTATAGCATCCACATCCTTAAAAGAAACGCCTGACTCCACTAAGATCCAAGGATTCTCCCGTAAGAACTTCGGGTTCTGGGAGATCTCTTTCCAGAGTTCATTCAGTACGTGGACGGATACACCTGAGTCCATTAGATCACCAAGCAAAGCGACCGATTCTGTCATAGATGCAGATGTCCACTCAGACCAACTTGTCAGAGCTGTACCTTTCAGCCATTTTGGGTTCACAGGACTCTTAACCACATTAAAGATCATCTTGCCATTCTTGTCCTGCTTCCTTTTACCTTGAAAGGTGAATACGGAGCCTCGGTCAACAGGGCCAGGCACATTACCTTTGACCACGATTGTTTCTGAACCTACCTCAGATGCAACAAGGCATCTGAGGATATAGTATGGTGGATTGGCAAAGATCTGCCCTAGTACTTTTGCTGAGTGATACATTAGTTATCCCTTTGTAGTGTTTTCTTAACTCGTTAAATATATAGTTTACAGTTGAAGGGAGGCACACCTAAGCAAAGCCCGCACTCTCTAAGTTTCGCATATGTCATTTTATTCCCTCTGTCTCGTGTCCCTTTATTATAATATAGAGGAATACAAGACAGGAGAAAATTAATGATATGTGAGAAATGTAATGGGTTCGGATATATACAAGTAGACGACGGCTTTAATGGTATGCCGAGAGCAATCCAATGCGAGTGTGTTCTGAACAAAGCATTGAAAGTGCAGGCAGAGAAGGCTTGGTCAAACTTAGGGCTTGTTCCTGTGAAGGAGTCTTCTCTCCTAGACGGAAAGGACAGACAGAATCTCCTCATCTCCTCAGACCGAGATATGTTAAGGGTACACTTGAGAACAGCCTTCGCTAACACCAAAAACCCAAGCCTCTTTATGAAAGTGGTAGGAGACCACACGCTCATGAGTGCATGGTTGGGCGGTCTTCATGCTCAAGGCCTTGCTGTGGCAGACCCTGACTTCCAAAGACACCTTAAAGTATATAGCTTAGAGGATCTTGCTGAGTCTCCCCATTTACTTATTGTGAGACTCGGCACTAAGATGGCTCGCAACTCCGCGATGCCAGAGGTGCTTGTCGAGACGATTGAGATGAGAGAACACCTCAACAGGGCAACATGGCTCGTAGAAGAGCCGACCAAGCCCCTTGAGGAGGGTCACTTAAGCTGGAGTTCTACCCTTCAGGAAATGATTCAAGGATGGTCTAGAGTCAGGATTGAGACCAAAGTCATGAGGAGAAGCAATGCCACAGAAACAGGAAAAGTGACCTCGAATATCGGATCACACAAGAGGATTAAATTATGAGTCTACTGAGAAGCATTATCCCATCTACATCAAGCGGAGACGACACTAACTTGATGTATCAGAACTACCTCGCTCTGAGAGAGTCAATCTTCAAGTTTGATATACCTTCAGAGGTAAACATCTATGAGTATATTCGCGAGTTCACCCAGAGACACGGACACCTCCCAAATCTGAAGAGCATCCACGACCATTTCGAGCAAGGTCAAAACTTTGATGAGGCTGATCGCATTCAACAAATCAGCACTAAGAGTGTGTCTTACAGAGGCGACTTCATCTCACTCATCGAGAAGACCGTAGAAGAGGCACGGGTTATGTCTCTTGCTTCAGCTCTCTCGGATGCTAAGACCATCGCAAGGTCTGGCCTTGAAGTCAAAGACGGGAGAATAAAGAAGCTCCTTAAGGGTGCCAGAGATGCGAGCAATCATCTCCTTACTCAGATCTCAAAGATCAATACCCCGACCTTCGGTTCAAGAATCGGAGGGGACGCGATGGTGGACGAAGAGGACTTCTGGGAGGAATTCGAGAAAGCTAAACACCGAGAGCTAGATGTTAGACCTATCACAGGACACTCGGTGATCGACAACGCTCTCGGAGGATTCAAAAAGAAAGAACTCTACATCCTCGCGGCTTACACAGGACACCTTAAGTCTACGACCTCACTTAATTGGGCATACAACCAAGCAATATATGGAGGGACAAGTACGCTCTACTTCTCCCTAGAGATGCACTACCCCCAATGTCGGAGAATGATCTATGTGTATCACTCTATGCACCCTAAGTTTAGAGCAAAGAGGATAGCATTAGGACTCCAAGCAGGTCAGACAGATGCCTGTATAGACCCAAAAAAGATCAGGGAGGGGACACTTTCTGAAGATGAGGTTGAGTTCCTCAAAGAAGTCACCAAAGACCTTCACGATGGCGTAAAAGAAGGAAAGTACGGGTCACTTCGGTTTGAAGTAGCTGACCCTAATGTAATGGACACCACTGTCGAAGACATCAGAACTAGAGCAGAGGCCATAGCACAATCAGAACCTTTCAAAATGCTTGTGGTAGACCATGCCCTACTCGTCTCCTCAAGAAGGTGGGTTGCTTCTACTACAGAGCGTCTGAATGAGGTGATACGAGACTTAAAAAAGATGTCTCTAGGTTTCAACCGAGGAGAAGGCATACCCGTTCTTTGCCTATTCCAAATCAGTCGCGAAGGATTTAAGGCGGCGGAGAAGAATGGTGGGAAGTACAATCTAACTCACTTGTCTTATGCAAATGAGGCGGAGAGGTCTGCGGACGTAGTTATCTGCTCTTGGTTCGGTGATGACCAGAGGGAGAAGTCTCAGGTTCTCTACCAATGCCTGAAGTCTAGAGATCAAGCTCCTTTCGAGAACTTTGAAGCTCAGATCAATTGGCCTGCGGGAAGAACTTTAGATATGCCGTTGCAGTTTCAATCTTCCGCTAGGCCAAAACAAGCCCCGAAAGGAGATGCCCTAGATAAGATTTTAGATGGGGAGTTACAATGAGTGACCTCTACTTCATTCAGTCTGCGAGTACGGGAATGATCAAGATCGGAAGATCGAAGAACCCTGAAAAGAGACTAAAACAGCTCCAGACAGGCAGTCCGAGCAAGCTGAAGTTGGTCGCCGTGTTCAAAGATAAGGGGTCAGAAGAGAGAGGTCTCCACGAAAGACTCAGGCAATTCAGAGTCAGACAAAACGGGGAGTGGTTCACATATGACTGTGTAGGCAGTATCCCCAACAAATATTACGAAGAGATCGAGTGGGGGGCTTTTGATGAGTGGTGGGTCAAACACTAAAGAAACCCAACATTCAAGCTTACGCTCCAATTTCTCTCCTAATTAGCGACCCTCTGTAAAATACTTTTCTCTGAGTATGTCGTACTTCTGAAAGAGAACCCTGCTCATAGTAAGACCGAAGCTTTTTTTCGGGTCTCTCTGGAAAAAGTGCTTCAAGTTCTTCTTTAGGTCGTTTTGGATTTTAACTACCTTTCTGTCTCGGTCTTCCCTACTCAGTCTCTTGTCTCGCACAACATCGAAGAGGGCTTTATCTGCCTCTGTCAAATACAACATAGAGGTAAGAAAGTTCCTCTTCTTCTCCAAAGACCTTATGACACTGTCTAGCTCGAAAGCTAGAGTGGGGAAAAGGTTCACACCCTTGAGCATCTTAAGTTTTTTGCCGAGCCAAGGAATACCCTTAAAATTCTCATAGAGTTTTGTCCCCTCGAGAGCAAAAGGAGGAAGAGGTCTCTTTACCTCTGCGAGTAAGCCCTCCTTCAGCCTGTGAGCCGCTCCAAGAAGCCTGCCGACAGACACCCAAGCAATATTGTAGTCTTTGGGCCTTAGAGATTGAGGGTTGATGTCATTATTCCTCTCGACCAAAGCATCTAAGTCCTGAACACATATAAGGATTGAGTTAGACCTCTTGCCTTCAGAGTCTTTGACCTTCTTGAGTTCTTTAATCTCCCCCTTGATCTTAGGTAGCTTCATAATGTTAGCAGGGACTAATACAGACTTCATCTTGCGTGCGAATTTTTTAGGGACATACACTCGGGTCTCATATTCGAGACATTCGCCGCGATCCCAAGTCTCATTCTCATCATTGTCGTCAAAGGGATTGCTCCACTTAACACACTTGTGTCTTGATAGCGTGTAGTAAGATCTCCCTATTATAGAACCTTGAGAATCCTTTAAATAATCACCTTGGCTCACGTCGTCAGATTTGGCTACGTTATCAACATAGGCAATGACTTGAGGATGAGCATAGATGTCGAGATATTCCGCGTCGCCCTGAGACCTTACTTTAAAGTCTACCTTAGTATACTTTGAAAGTATGCCTTCATAGCGGAGGCTAGGGAATTGACTCTGGAAGCCCGCTAAGCGAGTGTTGAATCTCTTGCCCTCGACCAACTTCAAGAACCCCATAGGTGCTACGTTAAGGAGGCCTCCGTACCTAGTACTTTTGAACTTGAAATAGGTTCTACCTACGGTCAAGCCTTTTCGGTCAATGATAAACTCCCCACCGTAAACACCACACTTTTCAGCAAGCCTGTTTATGAAACCTAGTACGGTGCTGGAGGCATAGAGGTCTAAGAAAGAATGTTTACCCACACGTCTGACTTCATGATGAATCATGGCCAATCTCCTTTTTTCCTATAGGGGTCTATAAATAGACTAAGCAAAAACAAGGTAGTGTACTTTAACATTGATATTACCGTTGCCTACCCTCTTGTTCGAAATGCCATCTGTAGCCTCATGCCCCCCCGCTTTTGCATACCTAAGTTCTAGGTAGTAGATATTAGGAGAAAACTGAAGAGGTGTTGTGACCAATTGAGAGCCAGACTCTACCTCAAGAAGGTTTGAGTCCGAGTTAACTGTCGCTAAGACTTTGAGGTTAGGGTAGCTCAGAACGCCTGAGGAAAGAGGCGACACCCCCGTGTAAGTCTCAGTCACTGTGGCATAAAGGAGGTCATGTCCGTCAGCACCTATCGGTATGTCATTTAAGGAGTCATTGTAAGTGATTGAGGAAAAGAAGAATAGAGGTATAAAATTAACGTGGTAGCCAGGAGGGATCGTGAACGAAACAGTTCCCGTGCCTAGTAGACTGATACCTAGTGTCTTTAAGATAGAATCCGAACCGAGAGCTAGGAGAAGGTTCTCTGCACCCGCTTGTGCTGAGGCACTGCTAATCTCCACCTCACCATCAGGATCTAAGTGAACGTTAGCTCCGCTCAGAGCGGATATCTGATTACCTGAAATAGAGATGTCTTTAAGGACGATCTGAGGAGAGTCCACCGAAAAAGTAGACCCCGCATTAAAGTAACTACCTTCGTCTGTGGTCACATTAAAAGTGTGTGCGTCTGAAACATGCACACTCCCCTTTCGAGACACAGCCCCGTTTGTCGCAACACCGCCATCACCCCCCTTAAGAAAGATCGACCCCCCGAAGCTCCTTGAAGGAAAAGCCAAAAACCCATCTACAGAGTCAACATCACCCCCTGAAAGAGTCACGTCACCCGCCGAAAACGCCGAACCCGCTTCCTCAACCCAATCCACAGAGGTGACACCCCCTCCAATTATATTAACCGAGCCAGCTAAGGCATTATTACTACCTGTGCCACCCTGTAGGTTTACAGACCCCGCTGTACCTGTGCTGGAGGTTAAGTCCCCTGTTGTGATCTCTATGTCTCCTACCACGCCCTCCACACTAGACCCTGTTGTCAGCGTAATTGAGCCTACAACCCCGTCGTAAGAACCACTTGTTTGAACTACAACGTCACCGCTGTCAGAAGTCTCTGAAGAGGTCGGTGTACCTGTGACAGACCCTGTCTTGATCGAAATATCCCCTGACGTACTAGTACCATCCGCACCATCCCCCGTACTTAGGTAAATGAAAGCCGAGTCGTCATTTGAGTCTCTTGTTGTCGTGCTTACCGAGTAAACACCTCTCGCCAGAAAATACAACGAGTTAGCGTCACTCTCGATGCTCCCATAACCGTATGAGGTCAAGAAGATGTCTCCCCCCCAAGTATCAGAGCCTTCAACGCCTGAGTTAGACTTACCCCCATCTATATACACAGCACCTGCCCTGCTTGAGTTGCTTCCATTAACCGCCTGATCTCCGCCCTGTACCCTGACAAGGCCTGGGTTTGAACCGAGGGTGTCGCCCTGACCCGCGATTGTCACACTACCTCCTGATGTTGAAGAATAAGTGTTATAAGGCATAGGACTCAAGACAATATCACCCCCTGATCTTAGACTAAGTCCTCGCTTACTTACTACATGCACCTCTCCAAACGAGGGTTCAGAATAATCGGCGTTCGGAAAGTCGCCCGATTGAATCCAAACATAACCTGACAGACTTGAGTCTCCCGTTTTTAGGCTCAAATCTCCTGAGCGATAGGTTAGCGTTTGGTCTGTAGTTCCCGTAAGAAGGGAAATCCCACCACCGCCCGCTCCAGATGAACTTCCCGACTCAAGTGTGATAAACCCCCCTTCAAGAATACCCGAGTTGGACTCTAGTCGAAGACTAGGGTTCTCGTCAGAGATCAAGGTCAACTCGTAGTCAGAGGAGCGGATCACCCGACTCCCTTTATTGTATGTGGAGATTGTTCTCTCCAAAGCACTCTTGCTGGAAGACATATGCTCTTCTCCTAATAATATAGTCCGTGAGGTCGTTATGTTATAATGCTTTTATTGAGCGACTATAAAAAAACTAGGAGAGAATGATGTTTAGATCCGCCTATAAGATAGACTTCAGCGATTGGATAGACATCCAAGAAAACGGAGGGGGCTTCTTTGACCCCACTACCAATAAAAGGGTTCAACTATATAGAGACCTCTGCCCCAAAGGGAAAGACCTCGCTAAAGCTAAGTACCGAGAAGAGAGGAAAGAGTATGTGCGAAGTCTCCAGAAGAAAAACATCTCAAAAGGGAACAAGAGAGTCCTTGAGAGTTATGTTAAGACCACGGGGGACTTCTCAGAGACAGACGTGTATAAAGGTCTGGATTTGTCAAGTGTCACCTTCCAGCAAGCGTTTGTAGAGTCGAAAACTCTAGATGAAGTGAATTTCTCTCTGTCTTCTCTTAATTGGGCAAGCTTTGAGAACTCGACTATAAGAGAATGCACCTTCAAGGGTGCGAATCTCAAAGGTGCGATATTTAAAAGAGTCAATTTTCAGGGGAAAAACAACTTCTCAAAAGCGACCTTGAATATAGCAGACTTTCAAGGCTGCGACCTTAGAGAATGTTCTTTCTTTGAAGCTTCATTAAAAGAGGCCAATTTTACAGATGCTGATCTCAGAGGCGTTGATCTCAGTTCCTCAAAGGCACAGGGTGCTTTTTTCAAGGGAGCTCAGGTAGACGACTTCACAAAAGCACCTATACACATAAGAAAAATATGCACGGGTTTAAATTATATAGAGAGGGTCGTGAATGCTGAGACCCCAAGTAAAAAAGACCTTGATAGAGTGTTCAAGAACCTAGATAAGTACGTGAACAGAGAAGACTATATGGTGTTCTATGGGCGGAGGATTGAAAGAATGCTCCAAAAAGCCCTAGAAAAAAGTGACCTAAAGCAAAGGTTGAGATATAACCTGAAAGATACAGTAAGAAAGGTACGCAGAAAATGGAAAAGCAAATTCTAAGAATAGAGAGAAGGATAGCCCAGCTAGAGAGGCAGGCTTCTAGAACCTTAACCGCTTCAGACAAGAGTTGGCTCGCGAACAAGTTTGACGAGCTAGAAAGTTGGGTTCTCGGAACTCGAAGAAAAAATAAAAAAAGCCTCTCCAATATCAGAGAGGCTTTTGTTGATCAGGGTGTAAAAAACCCTAAAGAGATCAGCAAGTGGGTAGAGAGAGCGAAAACCCCTCGCACCTTGATGGAAAAAGAGGTTAAGAACGAGCTCGACAAGAAGAACTCCTTTAAAGACCGCGTAGAGTACCTTTCCGACACTTGGGAGTCTAGGTTCGAGAAGAGCCTAGACAAGCAAGCAGGTATTGTATATACGGCGGATATAATCAGTGCCGCTATTGTTTACGGACTGCTGTACGCGGTGGCTAAAAGCATACCAGGATTCGGCCTCGCGGCCTTAGCCTTCATGCTGATCAAAATATTTATCGTCGCGATAGTCTTGGTGGTTGTACTCTTCGACCTCAAAGGCTGGGAGAAGATGAAGAGGCTCTTCTCCTCAAAGGCAAGACCTCAAGACGTAAAGAGGCTCAGAAAAGCCTCCTTAAGAGTTGATCTCCGCCTTCTTTGAATACCTCTCCAGGATCTTTCCCTCGATATTTCCAGATGGCGGATTTCATCCCTCTCTTCTCAAACTCATACTTGAGCCACTTTGACTTCTTGACACCTGTCTCGTCATTGTCGTAACAGATGTAGAGAGTAGAACTCCGTTTGTAGTACCTGTGGATCATGTCAATGGACAACTGATCCATGCCTGCTCTCAAAGTGCAAACAACGGCATCTCCCGTAGGTACGACTCGATCTAGAGCTATCTTATCAAAGACACCTTCTGTGATCCAGAGATCACCACCTTCGTGTAAAGAAGAGAAGGCCTCAGGAGACCCTAAGAAGTAAGGGTTCCACTGAGCGGAGAGTGTCCGATACTGAGACACTCTCTTCTCTCCATTAGGTAGGACTTGTCTCAGCTCAAGACCGATTATAGCCCCTCTAGGTGAAGTGATCGGTATGACCAAGTGATCTTTGATCTTGTAGCCTGTGTCCCCATACATACTGTTGAACCTCGAACAGCCAGAGGAGACAGGACTCCACGAATGAAATCTAACCTTAGAGTTAGAGTCTACACCCCTTGAGGCTAAATATCCAGAGTACTTCTCTAGAGGAGGTCTTAACCCCGCTTGAACCCAATCAGACATTCAAACCCCACATAGGAGGGTCTGCTTTGCCTTCTTTGACTAGAATGGCGAGATCATAGCCACTCTTATAAACTGCGTTATCGCTCGTCGCATCCTTACCTGTGATACCATCAATGTAGCCTTGGATCAACTCTGTAGGTGCGGTGGGGGTTGGATTACCTGTCTTGATCATTCCCATGTCTACTCTCCTTTTTCACACATCCATTTTGAGATAGAGAAGAAAGAGATCCAGAAAGACGCTCTCTCTTTATACCATGTATTGCATTTACCATAAAAGCCTGAGTTATGGTGGCACGCATGAAGGTCTCTCTTGTCCATCATAGACAAGAGCCTCCTCATTGTGTCCACACTATATTTAAGGTTAAGAAGCTTGCGGCACTCTCTCTGGATTAGAGGTTTAGATTCTTCCGCCTTCTCTTCCCAGCCATTAAACCCTCTCTTTCGTCTAAATAAAGGGTAACTGTACCTAGCATGTATCTGGAATACACCACAGGCTTTCCCCCTATCCCCCGTCCTAACAGGTCTCAGGCGAGACTCTAACCAAGACAGGGCAAAGACCCTACTATCAGGGCCTTCCTCCCCCCAAGCATGAGTTAAGAGCTTCCTCAAGTGTTTCTTGCTTGCAGAGGAAGTTGTAACATGAGACCAATCTCTCTTGATCTCAACTCGCGACGCGACCTCTAAGCTATTAAGCATACATTGGAAGCTCAGCGAGAGAGCTAGAACTAAAATAGTCATTCTTTTCCTTTCAAAATCGCCTCCCTAACATAGTGGAGGACTAGTACGGCAACCCAGCCGTACACTTTTTCTGCATTGATATTAATGGGTTTACTGTTCAAATTAACCTTGTGGGTATTATATAAAACGTACTCTTTGAGTATCGAAAAGAAGCACTCTTCTTGCTCTCTTGTGTATGAAGTGGTTTCATGAGATATGCCAAACCGTATCCATTCATCTAGAGTGTGGGACGCAAAGAGGTCTCGAAAAGACAAGTGGCAAAGCATCTCTACAGGGGCAGATTTTACATAGAAGCCCCTCCGATCTCCTTTGTAGAGGTAAGAGAACTCACTCATTTCAAATAAGTCGATGAAGCGTTTGCGGTAATGACATAACCACCGCTCACTGAGATCTAAATCTAAAGCCACACCCTCATGGTAGAAACGAGGGAGAGACCCCTCTATCCACGAAGCCACATCGACTATCTCTTCTTTTCCAGAATAGTATTTGAGGCCTTGCGGTAGAACCACTTCGCTGTCCTCTTTGAGTATAAGCACTGCTTCTTTGCGAGAGTTTTTAGTGTCAATGGGAATATCATACTTCAAGTCGTATCCTTGAGACTTCAAGGATCGGGTCGCAAACCTCAAGTTCTCCCGTGAAGCACTTCGCCCCTCACCAAGTAGTAAGTGCTTTAAGTAGACTCGAACCCCACCATCTTGAGGTTGGTGTGTATTAAAGTAAGTTTGTACCGCAACCCTCTCACCAGACCCCGCTCTCGGCTTGCGGTCTCGACCTCTCTCTTTGAGAAACTCATCGACTAACTTGTTGGCATCATAGACACCTCCAATTTCCCGAAGATAAGCAAAGCTCTGTAAAAGGCGTTCAAAATCCTCTTCTTCTAGGTTACTCTTGACAAAAGCAACGTTTACCTTATATTTCCTCTTGACCCAACGAAGAATGCTTATTTTTTGTGTCAGATCCAATGACTTTCTCCTGTTTTTCATGTCTCTCAAGACGAAAGATTCTGCTCATGGTTAACTATACCCATCTTACCTCTGAAAAAACTTGGCACAAGGGTATGCTTCCTATTTTTTGCTTCTCTTTCAAGCAAGTGACTGAATACGAACTAGGTATTGACCTCTCCAAATATAAAGAGGACATCAAGCTCATCTTCTATAAGAGGCAAGCACACAGGATGGTTAAAGAAGGACTCGACCCAGAGGAAGTACTCCAAGAAGTGTACAAAGGGGTGTTAATTAGGAATAGAGGTAAATGCCCCTACGACCCCCGCAAATCGGCACTCTCCACTTACATCGTGCTCGTCATGGATTGTATCATCATGAACATCGTGAGCAAGCACAGAAAAGAGAAAAGCAGATTTGAGTACGGGTCTGAAAGTGACGTGGCTTCCTCTTGTAATACCTCGTTTGAGAAAGATTACACCGACAACCTAATGTTCGTTGAGATTCGAAAGTCCTTTAAAAAAGATCAGCTCACGGTCTTCGACGCCATCATGGACGGATTCAAGATGGCACATATTGCAAGAACACTAGGTTGGGAGGCACGCAAAGTGTCCAAGTTAAAAAAAGAAATCCAGCAAATCGTTGCTACAAAGATGAACAGAGGAGATTTACTAACATGTTAACTTTTTTATATAGTACGGTGAACGCAGGGAAAAGTGCAAACCTCATTATGAGAGCACATTCCTGCCAAGAAAGAGGCATCCAACACTTGATCTTCGTGCCAAGCATAGCCCAAGAAAGAGATGGGAAGTCTCAAGTCAGGTCAAGAGCTGGGTTTGAGCTTAAAGCGAGGTCTCTAGAAGAAAACACTAATCCTACCGAGATCCTCATAGATACAATGTTACACTCAGGGGCTAAAGACCCTTGCCAAATTATTTTCGTGGACGAGGCTCAGTTCTTGACCAAGAAGCAGGTTCTCGAATTTACGAAAATATGCGACGAACTCGAAATACCTGTATATGCATATGGACTCAGAACTGACTTCAAAGGAGAACTCTTTGAAGGCAGTAAGTACCTCCTCGCTTGGGCGGATAACATCGAAGAGATCTCCACCTTTGAGACAGGAACCGCTAAAAAGGCCACTTTCAACATGAAGGTAAACGAAAAGGGCGACCCAATAAAATCGGGTCGCCCTATCAATCCTAGTTTCGACTATAAGCCTGTATCTAGGAAGTCTTTTAGTCTCGGTTCTTAGCTCGGTTCTTAGCTCGCTCGGTCGCCCAAAGTGCATTTAAGAGTATTTCATCTGAAAACTCTCGAATGTATCGGTCTGAAATCTCGTCATCGCTCTCGCAGTAGAAAGAGAAGTACTCCCCACGAGATTTTCTCCGAGCCTCGCGGTACTTCTTGACATAGATAGCAGATGCAACATCTCCGCAGATGTTGCCACTGTAGTAGTGACACATTCTCTGGTCTATGTCCTCTTCCTCGTCTTGACCCCAACGGCGGTCTATGTATTGAATGTAGAGAACTGCCATCTTTGTGGCGAGTCTCACATCCTTGACAAGCTGACCGCAAGTCACCTTTTTAATGGCGGTCGCTGGTACTTGCTGGTACACGCCACAAGCTGTGCCGTTATTAAGCGACTTGGGGTTATACCCAAAGCGGGTCTCTTTGTAAGCTAAAGCAATAAGCCGATGAGGGTCTATGAGGCCATGCTCAGCCACGATTGCCTCAGCCACTTCCCGCAGGTGGCTTTGCACCTGCGGATCTGCGAGGTGCTCGTCTTTGATGTTGTCTGACGACAACATACTCAGAATAATGTAGAAAACAAGTTCAACGGTCATCATTTCTTTTCCCTTTCGATAGTTATTTAAGTTCTTTATCGAAAGGCATCAGGGGCACCGTTTTTTATTCTAAGCCCCCAACTCGTCAGGAGCCGAGTCAGGAGAAGAGTCAGGGGCTGAGTCGGGGGCTGAGTCAGGTGACTCGTCAGGTACAGAGTCAGGTGACTCGTCAGGTACAGAGTCAGGTGACTCGTCCTCTTCTGAAAAGTCAAAATCAACCCCACCTAAGTCCAAAGGCAAGTCTCCGAGACCACCGCCCAATAAGTCCGTGAACTGAGCCATCACCTTCTGCATGTCTTCTTCCGACATCTCGCTCTCACCCTCGCCATCGCCCTCAAGAGAAGACAAATCCATGCCTTGGAACAACTTCATGAACTCAGCCATGAAGTCGAGCCCTTTCTCTTTATTCTTGAGGTGGTCATACTGCTTCCTGCGATTACGGTCTTTTCTTCGCTGGCGGATCACCGCCTTCTTTTTGTTTGCTCTACGTTGCTTCTTATTCATAGCGATTCCTCTCATGCAAGATTTACAAATCACGATACCACTGAGGTATAGGTTTGGGCTGAATACTTGATGCTCAAAAGCAAAAGGGAATAGGCCACCACAGGTGAAACAGACATAATCATCTTCGTTATGCATATTAGACCCCCCTAAACACAAAAGCGTCCTCTTAACTCCAGCTTCGGAAGTTAAGAGGACGCTTTCTATTAGTAGTGGAGATGGAAAGAGGAGTAGTTTAACTTGTAGTTTAAAACAAAAATAAACAAGAACAAGATTAGGAAGAAGAAAGAGGAAAACCTCTTCGTTGAAGAGAAGCGAGCCTGAGTTACGTCAAAGAAGTTCTTACTA
>Ga0070743_10000096_pt1 | contig 28764 bp, 29 predicted proteins | sample ColrivemetaGS697_FD_70187 | JGI IMG/M metagenome (GOLD analysis project Ga0070743, IMG submission 70187) | Estuarine microbial communities from the Columbia River estuary, USA - metaG S.697 | ecosystem: Environmental > Aquatic > Marine > Intertidal zone > Estuary | place: USA: Columbia River... | reverse complement strand
AAGGGGAATATCTTTAATTATATCTAAATGTGTTTGTTTACAAATTAAATAGAAGATATTTTGAAGAAAAAACTCTTCTGAAGCTTTGTAATTTCAAATATTGAAGATTTATGAAAATTAGGGGCCAATCTGTATGTATTACTGCAAAATAAAAAAACCCAAGATGTTTATTCTTGGGTTTTTTTGTTAAAATTTATTTTTAAAATTATTTAAAGTTTATTTTACGCATACGTAAATTTGCTGGAGTTACCTCTAAATATTCATCATCTCTGATATATTCCATACATTCTTCAAGTGAAAAAGCGGTTTTTGGCGCTATTTTCATCGCTTCATCAGACCCTGTTTTACGCATATTGGTTAACTGTTTTCCTTTGATAAGGTTTACAGCCATATCGGAATCTTTACTGTTCTCCCCAACAACTTGACCAATATAAATTTCCTCATTGATATCAATAAAGAAACTTCCTCTATCTTGTAATCTGTCGATTGCATAGGCAGTTGCTTTTCCTGTTTCCGAAGAAACGATAGCACCTTTTAGGTCCTCAGCAAACTCTCCTTTGAAAGGCCCGTATTCAGAAAAACGATGATTGATGATGGCTTTACCAGCAGTTGCTGTTAATATTTTATTTCGCAAACCAATCAATCCTCTTGAGGGAATAGTGAATTCTAAATGCTGTAAATCCCCTTTTGGCTCCATCACTAACAAATCCCCTTTTCTCAATGAAACCAGGTTGATAGCTCTTGAAGAAACATCTTCAGGAACGTCTATTGACAAAGTTTCATAAGGCTCGCATTTTACACCGTCAATGTCTTTCATGATTACTTTTGGTCGTCCAACTTGCAATTCATATCCTTCTCTACGCATGGTTTCTATCAATACTGATAAGTGTAAAACACCACGTCCGTAGACATTGAATTTGTCTTCAGTATCAGTATCTTCAACGCGTAATGCCAAGTTTTTTTCGGTTTCTTTTTTCAAACGATCACGCAAATGACGAGAAGTTACAAACTTTCCTTCTTTTCCGAAAAATGGTGAATTATTGATGGTAAACAACATACTCATGGTTGGTTGATCCACTTCAATTCTTGGCAATGCTTCAGGATTTTCAATATCAGCAATCGTATCTCCAATATCAAATCCTTCAATTCCAGTAATAGCACAAATATCACCACTACGTACTTTTGAAACTTTGGCTTTACCCATTCCTTCAAATACATGCAATTCTTTGATACGTACTTTTTTGAAACTACCGTCAGCTTTACACAACATGTAGTCTTTGTTTTCTTCTAAATCGCCTCTGTAGATTCTTCCGATTGCGATTCTACCTGTAAATGCAGAAAAATCTAACGAGGTAATTTGCATTTGAGGTGAACCTTCTCTGTAAGGAGCCTCTGGAATTGACTCGATAACAGCATCAAGTAAATCTATAATATTATCTTTTGGTTCTTTCCAATCTGTTGACATCCAACCGTTTTTAGCAGAACCATAAATGGTTGTAAAGTCTAATTGATCTTCAGAAGCTTCTAAAGCAAACATTAAATCGAATACTTTTTCGTGAACGATATCTGGCGTGCAGTTTTCTTTGTCGACTTTATTTACAACTACAATTGGTGTTAATCCTAATTCTATTGCTTTACCCAATACAAAACGAGTTTGTGGCATTGGACCTTCAAAAGCATCAACCAACAATAAAACACCATCAGCCATTTTTAGTACACGTTCTACTTCTCCACCAAAATCAGCGTGACCAGGCGTATCAATTACATTGATTTTTACATCTTTATAAACTACAGAAACGTTTTTGGAAAGAATTGTAATTCCTCTTTCACGTTCTAAATCGTTGTTATCTAATAACAAATCTGTACGTTCTTTTCGATCGTCTAAGATTTTTGCTTGGTCAATAATTTTATCTACTAATGTTGTTTTTCCGTGGTCAACGTGGGCAATGATTGCGATGTTTCTAATTGATTGCATAAGTGCGTTCTAAAATTTCGTGCAAAAGTAGTGCTTTATAAGTAATTACACGAATTATAAATGATTAATTTGATTAGTTCGTAAGAATGATAATTTTGAATCAAAAATGAATATAACTACTTAAATTTAAGGGATTTAAAAAATATCACAGAGGTGTTTTGTCTTTTGTTGGATCATCTCTAAAAGCCGATGGCAAAATATCCGGAATCAATTTTACCAACAACGGCAACAACAAAGTACCCCCAGGTAATAAAAAAACAGCCAAAGCAGGAACTGATTTGCAGATATCAATCAAATGGATTTTTATCTTTTCTTTTTCCTCTTCATTGAGTTTTGTTTTGGTAGATTTCTTAATCAAATACATGGCTTCTTTACTTTGAGACAATTCTTGATACAAGCGTAATTTGTTTCTTTGCAAAAGAGCTTTAATTTCTTCTTTATTCAGCATTTATAATTTTCTTCTTTTACGTTCTATCGAAAGTAGATTTAATTCTCTACTAGTTTGTCCAGCTACAGAGGTATTTTCTTCAGCTCTTCTTATCAAATAAGGCATTACATCACGTACAGGCCCAAAAGGCAAATATTTAGCAACGTTATAACCCTCTTTTGCCAGATTGAAACTAATGTGATCACTCATTCCAAATAATTGACCAAACCACAAGTGTTTATCATTTTTCTTTATTTGATATTTGTTTGCTAATTCCATCAATAAATACGAGCTATTTTCATTGTGAGTTCCAGCAAATAAAGCCATTTTTGGATGTTCCATGATAAATTTAATAGCTGCATCATAATTTTCATCAGTATCTTTTTTACTGTCACAAATGGGTGAACGATAGCCTTTTTCTTCAGCTCTTTCACGTTCTTTTTCCATATACGCGCCTCTCACCACTTTCATTCCTATATGGTAACCTTTTTCTTGTGCTTTGGCATAAACTTTTTTCAAATAGTCCATTCTGTCATGTCTGTACATTTGTAGAGTATTGAAAACTATTGCTTTATCTTTATTGTAAGTTTCCATCAGATTCTCAATTAATGCATCAGCAGCATCTTGCATCCAACTTTCTTCGGCGTCAATTAAAATAGGAACGTTTTTTTCTTGCGCTTTTTTACAAACTTTGTGAAAGCGTACTTCTATTCTTTCCCATTCTATTTGTTCTGAATCTGTCAATATTTTTTTTTCAGTAATTTTTTGATACAATGCAAATCGTCCAAATCCTGATGGTTTGAAGACAGCGAACGGAATAGATTTTTTTTCTTCACAAAAATCAAGTATTTTTAAAATCTTTTGTAGAGCATCATCAAAACTAGCTTGTTCATCTTTACCTTCAACGGAGTAGTCTAAAACACTGTGAACATTTCCTTCAATGTACATTTTTTCGATAACAGCTAAACAATCTTCTTCTGTAACTCCGCCACAAAAGTGATCAAAAACAGTTGAACGAATCAAGCCTTCAATAGGCAAATGCGCTTTTAAAGCAAAATTTGTTACTGCCGAACCAATGCGAACCATAGGCTCATTTTGAATCATTTTGAACAAAAAATATGCGCGTTCGAGCTGGGAATCTGATTTTAAAGAAAAAGCAACTTCGGTATTATCAAAAAGTTTCATAAATTAATTACTAATAATTTGATTACAAAGATAGTTCAAGAGTACAAATAATTAAATTATTTCTTTTTAATTTGCGCATCCTAAATAATCATTCATGCAAACGATTGAAGCAGCCACTTATCCTGTTTATTTTCATCAAAAAGGATACAACGCACTTAGAAAATTAATAACCGATAAAAAGTATTCAAGTATTTTTATTTTGGTAGATGAAAATATATTAACACACTGTTATCCATTATTTTTAGAAAAACTGCAGTCCCCTTTAGATATTCAGTTGATTGAAATTCCGTCTGGAGAAATTCATAAAAATTTAGAAACTTGTGTGGCTGTTTGGAACAAAATTACGGCACTCGGCGCGGATAGAAAAAGTATGTTCATAACCCTTGGTGGTGGTGTTATTACTGATTTAGGTGGATTTGTGGCTTCATGTTTTAAACGTGGAATTGATTTTGTTAACATTCCAACCACGTTATTGTCTATGGTTGATGCATCAGTTGGAGGAAAAACCGGAGTTGATTTAGGGGTATTGAAAAATCAAATTGGTTTGTTTGCAAATCCGCAAATGGTCATTGTTGATGATGAGTATTTGAAAACTTTATCACCTCGTGAAGTGACATCTGGAATGGCAGAAATCATCAAATATGGATTGACGTATGATATGAAACTATTCAATCAAATAAAAAAGTTTAAAGAACAACAAATCAACGAATTAATACATCGTTCTATTGAAATAAAAAATGAAGTTGTTTTGCAAGATCCTAAGGAAAAACACTTGCGAAAAATTTTAAATTTTGGACACACATTAGGGCACGCTATTGAATCGTTTTACTTAGAATCTGTCTCTAAAGAAACATTAACTCACGGTGAAGCTATTGCCATTGGTATGATTTGCGAAAGTTATCTTTCGTCTAAATTACTAAATTTTTCAGCGGTAAAAGTTGCTGAAATTAAAGAAACTATTTTATCTATTTATCCGAAAATTTTACTTGAGAAAGAAGATTTTCCTGAAATTATGCACTTGCTACAACACGATAAGAAAAATGTAAGTGGCAATGTGAATTTCGTATTACTATTTGATTTTGAGGATTATAAAATAGATTGTAAAGTTGCTGATGACCTTATAATTGAAAGTTTAGAATACTATAATAGGTAATTCGAAATTTAATAATCAACCTTGGTTATTAAATTCTGAAGCATACATTTGGTTTCATTCAATCCAACTTTTAAAATCCTTCACACGTTCTCTACTGACAATAATCTCAGTTTGTGAATAGGATTGTAAGATCAATTTCAATCGTGAATTGGAATAGGCTATAATATCTTTAATAGCATTGATATTCACAATAAAGGTTCTGTTGACTCTAAAAAATTGTTCTGGATCTAATTGCTCTTGCCAAATTTCTAGTGAGTTGTCTAACAAAAAACTCCGTTTTTCGATCGTATAACAATAAGTTGCTTTGTTTTCGCTAAAAAAACATTCAATGTTATCTGTTGAAATTATCTTGATATGAGACCCTACTTTTATAGACAATCGTCTTTTAAATTTTCGATCTAAAGGATTTATCAATAACTTCTTGATATCATCCAAGTTAACCATCAAATCTGTTTTTTGTGGTTGATTTTTTTTAAATTGTTTTACAGCATTTGCCAATTCTTCTTCATCAATAGGCTTTAGCAAATAATCAATAGAGTTCAATTTGAATGCTCTGAGCGCATATTCATCATAAGCCGTTGTAAAAATAATGGCACTTTTTACTTCAATTTCCTCAAAAATTTCGAAAGACAATCCGTCAGATAATTGAATGTCTAAAAAAATCAACTCAGGATGTTTACTATTTTGCAACCAATTCAGAGATTCCTCAACCGAATGCAACATTTCTTGAACCTCAATATCCAAGGCTGCTAACATTCTGCTGAGTCTTCTTGCTGCTGGTTTTTCATCTTCGATAATGACAACTTTCATTATTACTTTAGATTTTTGTAATGGTTATTTTCTTTCTCTAAATATTCTTTGATTTTTCGTTCTTCCCAATCTTTTCCAAAACCTAAAAATTTAGTTCCAAAAACGCCAAACCAATGAAAAAAAAGACCAATACCCCAAAATATTGGAGTAGAATATACTCCAAAATTGCTAATTGCTTCTGTAAAACTTGCTCCACTCTTCATCAATCCGAAAATAATTATTCCGCTTATAAAAATATTTACTGCAATAAATACAACCAAATGCACATAAAATCCTTTGATGTCTTTTACTCTTTTTTTAGCCCTATTATAGCTTTGTTCTCTTAAAAATTGCTGTTCCATTGTACTAATTATTTTGGTTCATAAATTCTTTAATTTTACGCTCCTCCCAGTCTTTTCCTAAACCGAGTAATTGAAAACCAAAAATTCCCAGCCAATGAAAAAACAATCCTAATCCCCATCCCAGAGCCGAAAACCAAAACCAATAAAAGCTTGGAGTAAATCTTAAATTTATAAATATAATGACCGGAATTACTAAACTATACGTTGTTAAATGCGTATAAAAACCTTTTATTTCTTTGACTCTTTTTTGAGCTCTTTCATATGCTTGCTGATTATTAAATGTTGAATTCATACTTTTTATTTTTTGTTTTCTTGATTCATTAATTCTTTTATTTTGCGCTCTTCCCAGTTTTTTCCTAAAAATATATTGAAATTTTGAACTTCTAAATATTTAAATATCAGGCTGATTCCCCAAAATATTAACGGAAACCAAAACCAATAAAAGTCTGATAAAAATTGTAAATTGATGTAAATCAAAAGCGGAATTACAATGCAGTAAGAAACTAAACTTTGGTAAAACTCTTTTAACCTTTCCACTTTTTCTATGGCATTTGCATACTTACTGTTTTCTATACTCTCTTGACACATATTGTCGTTCATTTTGATTAATAGTGGAATTCTCACCTTAAATGTTTTGTTATTATTTTCTATTAGCACACTTTTTTGAGTAATTAATCCATATCTGTCAGCAATGTTTTGTAACCCAACTTTGGTACTTTTTCCAATTGCTTCTTTAGGATGTACGTTGTTTTCAATTACCAAAAAGTCATTTTCTTCATAAATACTAATTGTTAAGGGTTTGGATGAAGAAACTACGTTGTGTTTCACCGCATTTTCAAGTAATAATTGCAACGAAAGTGGCACAATTTTCAACTCTTGATTACTTACAGATACTGGAATATTGAATTGTACGGCATCTTCAAATCGCATTGACAACAATTCCATATACGTTTTTGCAAACGTCAATTCTTCTGTTAATGGAATCAAATCTTTGTTTCTTTGTTCTAAAACATATCTATATACTTTTGATAATTTGGTGGTAAACTTTTCTGCTTGAGTTGGATTTTCACTGATTAAACTTGTTAGTACATTCAAACTATTGAATAAAAAATGTGGATCTATCTGACTTTTTAATGATTCGAATTTGGCTGTTTCTGTTTTTGCAACGATTTCTTGTTGGGTACTTTCCTGTTTAACAGATTTTTTCCACTCAATCATAAAACTTCTTGCATGCAAAAATGCTGAAATTCCAAAAGATAAAATGGTGTAGAAAAAATGTATCCAAAGGTTACTTCCTTTGAAAAAATTATTTGGATTGTTTTCGTTGATTAGTATAAAATTGATATAATTGATCAATAAGACAACAGGAATTGTATAAACAATGGTAGCAATAATTCCTATCCAAACTCGCTGATTGGTCTGCTCAACCCAACTCCATTTTTTACTCAATTCATCATTGATAACGCCTTGACCAAATCCCAACCCAAAAGAATACATTGCAGAAATCAATAAATTATGAGCGATTGCTAAGAAAGAAAAATCTTGGTTTAAAAGTGTGAAAACAATCGTAAAAATTAAAGTGATTTTCAAACTGGTAAAAACACCATCTTTAAAGCTATTTCTTAAGGATATTTTGATAGCCATAATCAATAATATATTCGTAAAACTCGTTATTAAAATTTAATTTTTAAAGATACATTTTTCTCTGAGACTGCAAACTTTGCTCTATCAAAAGTTGGAGGCCCATAAGTCATCACATTGTTAGAAGCGCCATAATCTTCAATAGGCATTCCATTTGGTGAAAAATCCATTTTATCATTATCATTCTTGTCATGATAACAAATAACGGCATATTCTCCATAAGACACATTTTCAAAAGTTACAGTACTTTTTCCGTCTACGATTTTTACATTCCTTGCCTGAATTGGTTTTAGCATAAAGGTTGCTTTATCATACAACGCAAAACCTACCTTTCCAGTATCAGAAGAAACATTGATAACTTCTGCTGTGACACTTGCTTTTTCTTGGGCAATTACTGAATTCGTAATGAATGAAACTAACATTACTACTATTGATGTTACTAATTTCATGATTTTTTGTTTTTAAGATTAATGATGACACAAAAGTGCGACAGGAGTTACCTTTAAAAAATTGATTGTAACCCAACTGTCATTTTTTTAGGATGAATTGTCATAAAATAAAACTCAATTTTTTTGATGAAAATAGTACTCTAAAAAATTACCAAAAATGTATTTATTTCAATAAATGCTAGTAAATTCATAAATCAATCCTTATTTTAGTTACGATTTCATAAAACTTTCAAAAAAATAACTTGTTTTCAATAATAAGTTTTAAAAAATATATACTTTTACTTCATGATTCAACTAATTAAAAATAAAAATTACACTCCAATACTGCCCAGTAAGCGTTTGCGATGCAGACGCTGTTAATCTTTTTCTAAAAGATCGATACCACTAAAGTATAACCAATTTTTTATTTTTTTTATGAAACAATCAACCAAAGCTCCTCAACTTTTTCACGTTATTTTATACAATAACAATGTTACAATTTTACGTCATTTTACCACGCGCCCTTAGGGGTATGTTTGCAATTATAGAATTAGGTGAGTCCAGTTCTACTCTCAAAAAATCGACTTTAAAACATTTTTAAACTTACTAAATTTCAATTTCAATGAAAATTGTCATTGCTGATAAAACTCATATTGGATACGCTGAAATTATTTGCACAACTATAGAGGATGCTGCAAAAGTTCGAGGCACAGGAATTGCCAAGCGTAAACCAGAATATATTGCCACCAAAATGGAAAATGGCAATGCTGTTATAGCACTTGATGGTGATAAATTTGCCGGATTTTGCTATATTGAAAAATGGGGGCATGGAAAATTTGTCGCCAATTCAGGGTTGATAGTGCATCCTGACTATCGAGGTTTGGGATTATCAAAAAAAATCAAACAAGTTATTTTTGAGCACTCTAGAACCAAATTTCCTGATGCTAAAATATTTAGTATTACTACCGGTTTGGCTGTAATGAAACTCAACACGAGTTTAGGTTACAAGCCTGTTACTTTCTCAGAATTGACAGACGATCCTACTTTTTGGGATGGTTGTCAAACATGTGTAAACTATGATGTTTTGACAAGAACAAACCGCAAAATGTGTTTGTGTACAGGTATGTTATACGACTCAAATAATCAATCCAAAGAAGCTCCAAAAAAAATCAAAGAAAAGGTTTTTTATAGACTTAAAAATATTAAACAAAACTTGTTCTTAAAAAAAGAAAAGAAATGAAAAAACTAGTTATTGCGTATAGTGGCGGTTTAGACACCTCTTATTGTGCTGTAAAATTATCGAAAAAATACAAGGTCCATGCTGTCACTGTAAATACTGGTGGTTTTACTACTGAAGATATCAAAAATATCGAAAATAATGCATACAAAATGGGTGTTTCAACCTATAAATGTATTGATGCTGTTGCTTCTTTTTATCAAAAAGTAGTAAAATATTTGGTGTATGGAAATGTATTGAAAAACAATACGTATCCATTATCTGTAAGTGCTGAACGAATCATTCAAGCCATTGAAATCATTGAATATGCCAAGAGTATCAATGCCGAATTTATCGCTCACGGAAGCACAGGAGCAGGAAATGATCAAGTGCGCTTTGATATGATTTTTCAAACGTTGGCACCACATATTTCGATCATCACTCCTATTAGAGACGAAAAATTGACAAGACAAGAAGAAATCGATTATTTAAAATCCGAAGGAATCAACATGCCTTGGGAAAAAGCAAAATATTCTGTAAACAAAGGTTTGTGGGGAACAAGTGTTGGTGGAGAAGAAACTCTTACATCCACAATGCCTTTACCTGAAAGTGCCTATCCATCTCAATTGGAAAAAGAAGGGTATCAAAAAGTAGTACTGACCTTTAATAAAGGGAATTTAGTTGCTGTAAATGGCAAAATTGATGACCCTGAAAAATGTATTGAATTGCTCAATAGTTTTGCAACAAAATATGCCATTGGTAGAGATATTCATGTGGGTGATACCATTGTAGGTATCAAAGGAAGAGTTGGTTTTGAGGCTGCAGCTGCTTTGATTACTATAAAAGCACATCATTTGTTAGAAAAACATACACTCACAAAATGGCAACTGCAACACAAAGAATATTTGGCAAGTTTTTATGGAATGCATTTGCACGAAGGCCAATATTTAGATCCTGTAATGAGAAATATCGAAGCTTTTTTAGAAAGTAGCCAAAAAAATGTTTCTGGAAGTGTCTTTGTTACCTTGAGACCTTATCATTATTCATTGGATGGCGTTTCTTCGCCACATGATTTAATGAATGCCAAATTCGGAAGTTATGGGGAGGAAAATAAAGTTTGGACAGCTGATGATGCAAAAGGATTCATTAAAATTTTGGGAAATCAAAACAAAATATATCAGCAAGTAAATAACGACGAATTATGATTCAAGTAGGAATTATTGGTGGTGCAGGATATACAGCTGGCGAATTGATCAGGCTGATATTGCATCATCCAAAAGCAGAAATCAACTTTGTGTATAGCACTTCTAATGCAGGAAATAAAATATATGACGTACATCAAGATTTGTATGGAGACACTGAGTTGAAGTTTATCGATAGTATCAATTCTGAGGTTGATATCTTATTTTTATGTTTAGGTCACGGAAATTCAACGCAATTTTTAAAGGAAAATAGCTTTTCTATAAACACTAAAATTATTGATTTAAGCAATGATTTTAGATTAGAATCTTCTAATATTATTGATGGTAAAGCATTTGTGTACGGTTTGCCTGAATTGCAAAAAGAAGAAATAATAAAAGCAAATTATATTGCGAATCCAGGATGCTTTGCAACTGCTTTGCAACTGGCGATTTTACCTTTAGCATCACACAAATTGTTGTTTGATGACATTCATATTCACGCTGTAACTGGCGCAACTGGCGCAGGAACTGCTGTTTCAGCAACTTCGCATTTTCCTTGGAGAGACAATAATTTTTCGCATTACAAAGCTTTTTCTCACCAACATTTAGATGAAATCAATCAAACTGTACAAAACTTACAACCTGAATTTTCGTCAGAAATTAATTTTATTCCCAATAGAGGAAATTTCTCAAGAGGAATTTTTGCAACCATTTATACAAAGTTTACAGGAAGCATGGATGAAGCTAAAGAAATGTATCAATCGTACTATAAAGAGGCCGCTTTTACATTTATTTCTGACAATGAATTGCATTTAAAACAAGTAGTGAATACCAATAAATGTTTATTGCATTTATCAAAAAAAAATAATAAATTATTGATTACAAGCATTATAGATAATTTATTAAAAGGCGCTTCTGGCCAAGCAATTCAAAACATGAACTTGATGTTTGGTTTTCATGAAACTTTAGGACTACATAGTAAAGCCAATTATTTTTAAAAAAAACACCCATGAAAATTGCAATCATAGGCACTGGAAATTTAGGGAAATCAATCGCAAAAGGATTGATTATCAATAATGCCATCACTTCTTTATATCTTACCAAAAGAAATTTAGATTCAATCTCAGAATTTGAAGGATACAAGAATGTTTTTTTGACAACGAATAATACAGAGGCAATTCAACAGTCTGATATTCTTATTTTTGCTGTGCAACCTGCTCATTTTGATAAAATTCTAAAAGAAATAAAACCATTTATAACTAGTAAACATGTCCTTATTTCAACAATTACAGGATTCAGTATCCGAAGAGTTGAAGAAATTATTGGAAATGAAACATTTATCATTCGAGCGATGCCAAATACTGCCATTGCTGTTGGTAAATCAATGACTTGTTTGTGTAGTAACGAAATAGGAAAACAGCGAATTAAAATTGCCGAAGCTATTTTTAATAGATTAGGGCATTCTATGACAATTCCTGAAGCTCAAATGCAAGCTGCAACAGTGGTATGTGCAAGCGGAATTGCTTTTTGGATGCGACTGATTAGGGCAACCACACAAGCAGCTATTCAATTAGGTTTTGATGCTAAAGAAGCACAAGAATTAGCCATGTTTACCTGTGATGGTGCTGCTAATTTATTAATTTCAAATGGCAACCACCCAGAAGAAGAAATTGACAAAGTAACTACTCCAAAAGGCTGTACTATAGAAGGTTTGAACGAAATGGAACACAAAGGATTGAGTTCGTCATTAATTCATGGAATGGTGGCTTCGTTCAATAAAATTAACGTTATAAAAAAAGAACAACTATGAGTTTGTTTAATGTATACCCTTTGTTCGACATCACCCCTATAAAGGCAACAGATGTTTATGTCTATGATGACAAAGGAGTTGAATATTTAGATTTATATGGTGGTCATGCTGTGATTTCTATTGGGCATTCACATCCAAAATATGTAGAAGCCATTAGTAATCAGGTTGCGAATTTGGGTTTTTATAGCAACTCTATTCAAAATCCTTTGCAACAAGCCCTCTCAGAAAAATTAGGACAACTTTCTTGTTGTATTGATTACGATTTATTTATGTGTAATTCTGGTGCTGAAGCCAATGAAAATGCCCTAAAATTAGCCTCATTTCATACCAATAAGAAAAAAATTATTGCCTTTAAAAACAGTTTTCATGGACGAACTTCAGCAGCTGTTGTGGCGACTGATGATGCTAAAATTATTGCGCCATTGAATGCACAACAAGAAGTTGAAATTTTGCCTTTGGGTGATTTAGTTGCATTAGAAAATGCATTGCAAAAAAACGATGTGTGTGCTGTAATTGTTGAATGTATCCAAGGAGTTGGAGGTTTAGACGAGAGTACCACTGAATTTTATGAGGGAATTGACTCACTTTGTAAAAAGTACGGTGCGTGTTTTATTGCAGATGAAGTACAATCTGGTTATGGAAGAACAGGCAATTTTTTCGCTTATCAAAAATACAAGGTAACGCCTGATATTATTTCCATAGCAAAAGGAATGGGAAATGGATTTCCGGTTGGGGGCATTTTAATTCATCAATCCATCAAAGCTTCTTTTGGATTATTGGGAACTACTTTTGGCGGAAATCATTTGGCTTGTGCTGCGGCATTAACCGTTTTAAATGTGATTGAAGAGGAAAAATTGATGGAAAATGCAAAAAATATGTCGCAATATTTCATCGAAAAAGCACAAGAAATTGCACAAGTAAAAAGAATCAAAGGACGTGGATTGATGTTGGGATTAGAATTTGATTTTCCAATCGCTGAACTTCGAAAAAAATTAATCAATACACATCATATTTTTACTGGAAATTCTAAAAATCAATATGTTATACGGATTTTACCACCTTTAACCATCCAAAAAAATCATATTGATATTTTTATAAATGCCCTAAAAAGTGAATTATCATGAAAAACTATATCTCTATTCAAGACATTACTGATATCTATTCTTGGATTAAAGAAGCAAAAAAAATTAAGGAAAACCCTCTAAAAAATAAAAAATTAGGCAAGAACAAAACTTTGGGTTTGTTGTTTTTCAATCCGAGTTTACGGACACGTTTGAGTACACAAAAAGCAGCCTTAAATTTAGGAATGAATACGATTGTTATGAACGTTTCTGAGGATGCTTGGGGCATTGAATTCGAAAATGGAACCATCATGAATGGCACAACTGCTGAACATATAAAAGAAGCTGCTGCTGTGGTTTCTCAATATTGTGATGTGATTGCTGTAAGAGCTTTTCCAACGTTAAAAGACAAAGAAAAAGATGAACGTGAACAGGTCTTAAATGCCTTTATAAAATACGCTTCTGTACCAATTGTGAATATGGAAAGTGCTACAAGTCATCCTTTACAAGGTTTGACTGATGCAATTACTATTGCCGAAAATTCGAGCAAAAAAAGACCAAAAGTGGTTTTATCTTGGGCTCCACATGTTAAAGCGTTGCCTCATGCAGTTGCGAACAGTTTTGTAGAAGCCATGCAAAAAATGGACGTAGAATTTGTAATTACCAATCCTGAAGGATATAATTTAAATTCTGAAATCACGAAAAATATTCCGATAATTCACGATCAAAAAGTAGCTCTTGAAAATGCCGATTTTGTATATGCAAAAAATTGGAGTTCATATGATTCTTATGGACAAATTTTAAAAACAGATTTAGATTGGATGGTAACCGAAAATAACATTGGAGAGGCTAAATTCATGCATTGTTTGCCAGTTCGCAGAAATGTAGTTGTTGAAGATGCGGTCTTAGATTCTGAAAATTCTTTGGTGATTCAACAAGCTAATAATAGAACATTTGCAGCGCAATTGGTGTTAAAGAAAATATTAGAAATGCAAATACAGCAGGGGGTTTAAACCCATTGTCAAAAAAGAGGAAAAATGGAAAAACTATCAATCATCAAAATCGGTGGAAATATCATTGAAGATGAATCTTCTTTGCACGAATTTTTGAAACTTTTTTCAAACCTCACTGGAAAGAAAATTTTGGTTCATGGTGGAGGAAAAAAAGCCACACAAATGGCTGCAAAATTAGGAATAGCATCCACAATGCTGAATGGTAGAAGAATTACTGATGCTGCTACTTTAGAGGTCATTACCATGGTGTATGGTGGTTTAGTAAACAAAAATATAATAGCTAAACTGCAATCATTGGGTATAAATGCAATCGGTTTGTCTGGAGCAGATGGAAATACTATTTTGTCTTCAAAAAGACCTGTAAAAGAGATTGATTATGGTTTTGTAGGTGATGTAAAAAATGTTGATAACCAAGCTATTGAGGTGTTGATAAATCATGATTTTACGCCTGTATTTTGCGCTATTACACATGATGGGAATGGACAATTATTAAACACAAATGCAGATACTATTACCAGTCAAATAGCGGTTTCAATGAGTAAAAATTACGAAACAAGTATTTATTATTGCTTTGAATTGAATGGAGTACTCGAGGATATAAATGATAAAAATTCAGTCATCAAACACATCAATTCCAAAAGTTATTCAACATTATTATCAGATGGAATTATTGCAGATGGCATGTTGCCAAAGCTCGAAAATTGTTTCAATGCCCTAAAAAATGGTGTTCGTGCTGTTTTTATGGGGAATACCACTATCTTGACAAAAGAAAACGAAAATTACACTAAAATAATGCTATAAATGGAACTCAACAAACTTACAATCGAAGCTATTGCGCTTTTAAAAAAGTTGATTGAAACTCCGTCTTTTTCATCCGAAGAAGACAAAACTGCTCTTTTGATTGAAAATTGGTTTAAAGATCATCAAATTCCGTTTCAAAGAGACAGAAATAATATATGGGCTGTGAATAAATATTTTGATAAGAGCAAACCAACTTTATTGCTAAACTCCCATCATGATACTGTAAAACCAAACTCTGCCTACACCAAAAATCCATTTGAAGCGATTGTTGAAGACGGAAAATTGTATGGTTTGGGGAGCAATGATGCGGGAGGTTGTTTGGTTTCCTTGATGGCAACTTTCACATATTTTTTTCATCAAGAAAATCTAAAATACAATCTTGTCATGGTGGCTTCTGCAGAAGAAGAAAGTAGTGGCGAATTTGGATTGAACAGCATGTTATCCATCATTCCAAAAATTGATGTTGCCATTGTTGGCGAACCAACATTGATGAATTTGGCCATTGCTGAAAAAGGTCTGGTGGTTTTTGATGCAGTCGTAGAGGGCATTGCAAGTCATGCGGCACACCCAAATAATGACAATCCGATTTACAAAATGATTGATGTGTTGCGATGGTTTCGTGATTTTACTTTCGATAAAACTTCGGAAACTTTGGGCGATGTGAAAATGACCGTTACCCAAATCAATGCAGGAAAACAGCACAATGTGGTTCCTGCACATGTAGATTTGGTCATTGATGTTCGCGTAAATGATTCTTATTCTAATCAAGAAATTGCGCAAATTTTACAAGAAAATGCACCATGTTCTAAAATAATTCCAAGAAGTTTGCGACTCAACTCCTCCTCCATTTCTAGCGAACACGAATTGGTAAAAGCTGGAATTTCGATTGGTAGAAAAACTTATGGTTCACCAACATTATCAGATCAATCTGTGTTGAGTTGCCAATCATTGAAGTTAGGCCCAGGAGACAGCACCCGTTCACATTCTGCTGATGAATTTATTTACATTGCTGAAATTGAAGAGGGAATTGCTATTTATGTGGAATTATTGAATCGTGTAATTATATAAGCAAATATCTCCTCGAGCGCAGTCGAGAGGTTTTTTTTAAAAGTAGTACATTAATTTAGGTCTCGACTGCGCTCGAGCAGACAAACCAAGAAAAAAATGAAACTTTGGGATAAAGGATTTTCAATCGATAAAAAAATAGAACTTTTTACAGTTGGTAATGACCGTGAAATTGATATACACATTGCAAAATACGATGTAATTGCTTCGTTAGCTCATGCTAAAATGCTACATTCTATTAAACTGATTACCGAAAACGAATTGAAAGAGTTGGAAATTGGTTTGCAAAATATTGCCAAAGATATTGAAAAGGGAACCTTTATCATTGAAGATTCCTTTGAAGATGTACACTCTAAAATTGAGTGGGAATTGACTCAAAAATTTGGGGAAGTTGGTAAAAAAATTCACACTGCACGTTCTAGAAACGACCAAGTTTTAGTGGCTTTACAATTGTATTATAAAGAAAACTTGAATGAAGTAAATCAAAAAGTAAAAGTTCTTTTTGACACTTTATTGCAACTAGCGGAAACTCATAAAAATCAATTTTTACCTGGTTATACACATTTACAAGTTGCCATGCCATCTTCTTTTGGATTGTGGTTTTCAGCCTATGCAGAATTGCTAATTGATGACGTTTATTTACTACATGCCGTTTCAAAAATTGTAGATCAAAATCCCCTGGGATCTGCGGCTGGATATGGAAGTTCGTTTCCTATTGACAGAGAATTTACCACCAAAGAAATGAATTTCAGTACGTTAAAATTTAATGTGGTTGCAGCTCAGATGAGTAGAGGAAAAAGCGAGCGTTCCATTGCTGCTGCTTTGGGTGGTTTATCCAATACTTTAGCACGTTTTTCTATGGATATTTGTTTGTATATGAGTCAGAATTTTGGTTTTATTTCTTTTCCTGACGAATTGACTACTGGTAGTAGCATTATGCCACATAAAAAAAATCCTGATGTGTTTGAATTGATTCGTGGAAAATGCAATAAAATTCAGGCATTACAAACAGAAATGATTCTTATTACCAATAATTTACCTTCTGGTTATCACAGAGATTTTCAGTTATTGAAAGAAAACATGATCAATGCTTTTGAAGATGTAAAAAATATCTTAGACATTTTCAACTTTGCCATTCAACAAATTATTGTGAAAGAAATTGATTTGAATGATGAGAAATACCACTATTTATTTACCGTTGATAGCATCAATAATTTAGTTACTGAAGGGATGAGTTTTAGAGAAGCCTATCAAAAAATTGGTGGAGAAGTACAATCAGGTATTTACAAAGCTACTTTAGGTAAAAAACATACCCATATTGGAAGTATTCACAATTTAGGATTGGAAAAAATTCGAAAAAAGTTTCCCAGAGATTAAAAAATCCGCTTAAAAATTGCACGTATAAAATTGGCAGGCGGCATTTTCAACATGATGGATAAATCTTCTGTAAAAGACGTTTCTTCATCTAAAAATTTTAAAATCTTTTCTACGGAAGTTCTTTTGAATAAATGTCCAAATAATGAAGATCCTAAATGATTTTTCTCATGTAAAATATCCAATAATAACAGGTCATAAAACCAAAATTTATTGATTTTATAAAACGATGGTAAGGGTTTGTTTTCTTTTAAATGGTCAATTAATTGGGAAGTTTTTTTGGTCGTGTTTTTGAAGGTAAATCCTGTACTTGGTTTAGACCATCCTCCAGCAGTACCAATATGAATGATATTATTAGAATTATTTTTCCAAAAATGATAACAAGTCATGGGTATTGACCCTTGTTCTTTTTCGGTAATGGTGAAGTTGGTGATGTTATTTTCTTTCAGATAGGTTTCGATTTCAGCTTCATATTCAGAAATGGGTAACAACTTTTCTGAAAACAAGGTATATTCAAAAAGTGCTTCATTTTTACTGAAAGGCAAAATATACATAAACCGCGTATTTCCTTTTTGGGGAATTTTAAAATCCATAAAGGTAGCCAAATCGTCATTAAAGGAATCTTCAGTTGTTTTTATAAAAAAACCGACAAAATGCTGCTGTAAAACTGGGTATTTTGTTTGAAGCTTGTATTTGTTTGAAAAAAGAATAGAGTTAAGAACAACTGTTGATGAAAATGAACCCGCATCCGTAAGAACAATTGCTGAACTTTCAGCCTGCTGAATTTCTAAAACGTTGGAAGCTATAAAGGTAATCTGTGGATTTTGATCTAACTGATTCCAAATTTTGTCGTAGATTTTTTTACTGCGTATCATTTTATATTGATACGGTAAAATGGATTCTTCAAGCGAATGTATATCAGAATTGAATTGAATTTTATCCCAAGTTTTGGCTAAAACATCATCCCATTCACCATTGTTTTTTTCCCAAAAACACCAAGTTCGGTCGTTGATTGACTTTTTCTCTTTGTCAATAATCAGGATTTTTTTTGTCTCAAAAAAAGAATCTTTTGACATCCTGTAGGCCATCATTAATCCTGAAGCTCCTGCACCAACTATGATATAATCGTAATTTTTCATCTTGTCAGTTGTGTATTACGATTCATAAATTATGATTTGATAGCATCTGTAAAAACAGGTAATTCTAAAAGAGTATTTTATAGGAATTCTCTAAAATATTTTAACGGAACAAACAACATCCCAAAACATTGACTTTCTTCTTTTCCCATATTTTTGTGATGTACTTTGTGACCTTTTCTCAGGGCTTTTAAATACCAACTATTGGTGTTTTTAAACCACTTAAATCGTTGATGAATCAAGACATCATGGATTAAAAAATACGCCAATCCATATAATAAAATTCCTAAACCTATAAAAATTAAAAAAGTATAAGGAGTATTAGAGCCAAAAATAAACAACAACATGCTCGGAAATGCAAAAATCACAAAAAACAAGTCATTCTTTTCAAATATATTAGGATACCCTGGTTGGTGATGGTCTTCGTGTAAAAACCATCCAAAACCGTGCATTACATATTTGTGCGTACACCAAGTAATGCCTTCCATCGTTATAAAAACCCCGAAGGTAATCAGTGCGTACAACATTAGATAATATTTAATTTGTATTTTACGTAACTTCTTGCTAAAAGGTTAATTTTCATTGGATTAGAAATTCGAATTCTCGTATCCATGATTTTTTCTGAAGGTAAGTTTTTTAGTTTCTTCAACAATCGTCTGTAATATCTGTATGCCATATACACCCCAAATTTTGCTTCTACAGGCAATTTTAAGATGCCGTTTGTATACGCATAGTCAAAATCATCTTCTATCTCATCAATAATAAGTTGTTTTGAGGCCGCATCTAATTTTCCAAAATCGATATTCGGGAAATACGAGCGATTCAACAACTCAAAATCGTCTTTTAAATCGCGCAAAAAGTTTACTTTTTGAAAAGCAGATCCTAAACGCATGGCAGCATCTCTTAACTCAACATACAGTTTTTCATCTCCGTTTACAAATACTTTCAAGCACATCAAACCTACTACATCTGCAGAACCAAAAATATATTCGTCATACTCTTCTTTGGTGTTGTATGTTGTTTTGTACAAATCAGCTTTCATGCTTTTTAGAAAAGCCTGCACCATTTCATCTGGAATATTATACTTATGAACCGTTTGTTGAAAAGAGTGCAAAATGGGGTTCAAACTTATTTTCTGTTCTTTGGCAAAATAATAGTCTTGTTCAAAATGACGCATCAACTGCTCTTTATCATAGTCATGAAAAGTATCTACGATTTCATCTGCAAATCGCACAAAACCATAAATATTATAAATATCAGCTCTGATTTTTGGAGACAACATGTTTACAGCCATAGAAAAAGAAGTACTATATTTTTTAGTAACCATTTCGCTGCATCCATTTGAAACATCATCAAACAATTCTTTCATACACTAATTTTGTTGATTTTTTACTATTAAATCCGAAGCAATTTTTCCAGAAATTAACGCCGGAGGAACTCCAGGTCCTGGAACGGTTAATTGCCCTGTAAAATATAAATTATTCACTTTTTTACTTTTTATTTTTGGCCTTAAAAATGCTGTTTGAAACAACGTATTTGCCAATCCGTATGCGTTTCCTTTGTAAGAGTTGTATTCTTCTACAAAATCATTTACGCAAAAAGATTTTTTAAATATAATATTTTTTTGCACATCTTGGTTGGTTAATTTCTCTAAACGAGTAATTATTTTCTTAAAATACAATTCTCGTAATTCGTCTGTATCTTCCAAACCTGGTGCTAAAGGTATTAAAAATGTTGCAGCCTCGCAATCATCAGGAGCAAAAGAATCGTCAGTAATGCTTGAAAAGCTTGCATAAAACAATGGATTATCAGGCCATTTTGGGGTGTCATAAATGTCTTTTGCATGCACATCAAAATCGCTGTCAAAAAATAAGGTGTGATGAGAAACGTTGGCTAATTTTTTATCAAAAGCTACATAAAAAAGCAATGACGAAGGTGCAAAAGTCTTTTTAGACCAGTAATTTTCTGAATATTGACGTACATTTTCATTCAATAAAGTCTCTGTGTGATGATAATCTGCGCCACTCAATACCAAATCTGCTTCAATATCTTCACCATTTACCACCAAACCAATTACATTATTAGAAGCATCTGTTTTTATTTTATCAACATTGGCATTGGTTCTAAATTCTACACCCAAACTCTCTGCCAACGCAACCATGCCTTCAACTACTTTATACATTCCTCCAATTGGATGCCAAGTTCCAAGTCCAAAATCAGCATAATTCATGAAATTGTAAAACGCAGGGGTGTTGCTTGGCTTAGCTCCTAAAAACAATACTGGAAACTCTAAAATCTGAATGAGTTTATTACTTTTAATGTTTTTACGCACCTCTTTTCTGATCGTAGACACAAATTGATTGAGCTTTGTCACTGTTTTTGGGGTTACCAACTCTAAAGGTGAAATACCAGGTTTGTAAACCAAATCTTTTATAGCAATGTTGTAATTAGATTGAGCAGAATCCATGAATTTTTTTAATTGTGTGGCACTGCCTTTTTCCTCTTGTTCAAAAGTTTGGTAAATCTCTTCTAAATTTCCATCAATAGTAATAGAGTCTTGTTCTCCAAAATACACCTGATATGCTGGTTTTAGTTTTTCTAAAAGGTAAAAATCGGAAGGTTTTTTACCAAAATCAGCAAAAAAGCGCTCGAAAACATCGGGCATCCAATACCAAGTCGGACCGATATCAAAAGTAAAACCGTCTTTTTTATACTGCCTTGCTCTTCCTCCTAAAGTCGTATTTTTTTCTAAAACGATTACTTCAAATCCTTCTTTAGATAGATAACATGATGCCGCTAAAGCAGAAAACCCTGAACCAATAATATATATTTTTTTTTTCATATGAATATTTGTTTAACAAAAGTAACTATTAATTAAACGATTTCGTTGATATTGTGGAAATTTATAAGACTTTTAACAAATCACTTATCGATTCATATAAATGAATTTGTTTTCCTAAAGGAAGGTGCTTAATTTTTTGAACTTTGTGACCAATAGCAATGAATTTGTGATTGGTTTCTAACATTAAGTCGTTAATTTCATTGAAATAATCTTCTATTTTATCGTTATACGGTTGAATCGTTAACGAGGTAATGAAACAAACTTCTTTGTCGTTTTCTAAAAAGTAATTTAAATTATTTAAGGGCAAACTTTGTCCTAAATAAATGGTGTGAAACCCTCTTAACACCAACTCATAATTCAAATACAACAAGCCTAATTCGTGTATTTCGTTTTCTGGCAAAAACAAAACATAGGTTTTGTTGGTGTTGGTAATATTGTATTGTAATTTCTCGGTATTGGAAAGAATTTTTTGAGAAATTAAATTAGACATAAAATGCTCATGTGCAGGCAATAAAGTATCAGTATGCCACAACATTCCTATTTGTTCTAAAAAGGGAATGAATACGTTTTTAAAAATTTCTCTGAATGTTTTTTTTTGTAATAAGGTATTGTATGTGTTGTTAAACAACACCTTATCAAATTGATACATAGAGAGTTTCAATGAATTTATTGCCTCATCACTCACAGCATTGCTAAACGCTAATTCTCTAGATTTTAACAAAATTTCATCATCAGTCATAGCAGCGATTTTCGAAATTTTGAAATCATTATTATTTAACAAAACAATATTTAAGAGTTTTGTTAGGTTTTCTGGCGAGTAGTATCTAATATTAGTATCTGTTCTATTAGGTTTCAACAGATTGTACCTTTTTTCCCATATACGTATCGTGTGCGCTTTGATTCCTGAAATATTTTCTAAATCTTTGATCGTGAAATCTTGCTTAATACTGTTCAATTTATTTTGTTTTTAAGTAAACAAAGTTATACATTTTTTTTATGAAAAGAATAGTTAAAAATAAATCTGTAACATTTTCTAATTTTACACTACTAATACTCAAAACGAACCAATTAGAGTGCAAAAAGATTTAGAAGCTGAATTTTTGTCAGATTTTGAAAAAAATCAAAATATTGCTCATAAAATCTGTAGAATGTATACTACAGACAAAGAAGCACATAATGATTTGTTTCAAGAAATCACCATCCAACTTTGGAAAAATTATTCCAAGTTTCGTGGTGATGCTAAATTTAGTACTTGGATGTATAGAGTGGCGTTGAATACGGCAATTTCATTGTATAGAAAATCAACTAAAAGCATAAAAACAGATCATTTTAGCGATGTGGCATTCAGAATTTCATCAACAGAATATGATGATACTGAAGAAAAACAATTAGAGGCCTTATACAAAGCCATCCATCAGTTGAATGATATTGACAAAGCATTGATTTTCTTGTATTTAGAGGATAAAAATTTCCATGAAATTGCAGAAACATTGGGAATTTCAAACGTAAATGCTCGTGTTAAAATGAACAGAGCAAAGGAAAAATTAAAAAGTATTTTAAACCCATAAAAATGGATTTGTTAAATAAATATAAAGAAACTTGGAGCAAACAAATAGAGATGCCCTATAAATTCTCTACACAAGAGATTTACAAAATGGCTCATGCCAAATCTTCTTCTATTGTGAAATGGATTTTTGTAATTGGAATTTTGGAGTTTATTTTTATGAACTCATTATACTTCTTTATGGACATGGAAGAGGCCTACAAACAATATGAGGAATTGGGTTTACAAAGCTTTGTGTTCTATTCTCAAATTGTAGCTTATGCAATCTTAATTTACTTTTTGGTACAATTTTATCAAAATTATGTAAAGATCTCATCAGTAGCATCAACCAGATTATTGATGAAAAAAATCTTACAGACTCGTAAAACAGTGCGCAATTATGTGTTTTTCAATCTCAGCTACTTAGCTCTAACCATGATTGTAGTAACTATAGCTAGCATCAACATTAACATAGAGGATTTGAGCAACAAACAAATTTTGTTAGTGGTTTTCTTAATGTTGATTGCAACCCTTATTATTCTTGGGCTTTTCTGGTTATTCTATCAATTATTGTATGGCATCCTGTTGAAAAAACTCAACAGAAACTATAAAGAATTGGCAAAATTAGAATCGGAAATGTAATGCTCCTTTTTACTGAAAATTTCGCAATGCATCCAATAGGATAGCATGCATTTCGTTTGTATAATCCAAGTGCGTTACAATTCTGATTTTTCCTTCCCCCATGGGTGTTAGTAAGATTTTTTGATCTTTCATTCGTTTGATAAAATTGTCATCACCAATGGCGGTATCCACATAAAATATCACAATATTGGTTTCAATAGTTTCCACTTTGGTGACATACGAAACAGTTTTTAGTACAGCTCCTATTTCCTTAGCTTTTTGATGATCTTCTGCCAATCTTTCCACATGATGATTCAAAGCATAGTCACAGGCTGATGCTAAAAACCCCACTTGCCTCATCCCTCCTCCATACAATTTTCGGATTCGCAGAGCTTTGTGAATGTGTTCTTTTGATCCCAACAACATTGAGCCTACAGGCGCTCCCAATCCTTTAGAGAAGCAAATAGAAATGGTATCAAACAGCTGTCCATATTGCTGGGGTGTTTCGTTTTTGGCAACCAATGCATTGAACAATCGTGCACCATCTAGATGAAAAGCCAAGTTCTTTTCTCTGGTTATTTTTTCTATTTTTTCCAGTTCCGAAAAATCCCAACACGCTCCTCCACCTTTGTTGGTAGTGTTTTCAATACACACCAATCTGGCATAGGGCAAATAAATTTGCGGACTTCCTGAAGATGCTTCTTCTAATTGAGCTGCAGAAAACATTCCCCTTGAGCCGTCAATCAATCTACAAGTCACGCCCGAGTGAAAAGCAGCTCCACCACTTTCGTAATTGTATACATGGGCATATTTATCACAAAACAATAAATCTCCAGGTTGGGTATGTATTTTTATAGCCGCCTGATTCGCCATGGTTCCTGAAGGGAAAAACAGGGCATCTTCCATGCCAAACATCGCTGCCACTTTTTTTTGTAGTGCATTGACTGTTGGATCCATACTAAAAACATCATCTCCAACTTGTGCGTGCATCATGGCTTGCAACATGCCAGGCGTAGGTTTGGTTACGGTATCTGAAATTAAATCGATAATCATTTGTTGTCTTTTTTAGTGAGATGTGCCTATTGGCGAACCATCTGGAATTTTTGGCGCATCTGATTTTTTAAAAACAGTAGGGTTTTTCTCAAAATCGTTTATCATTTTTATAAAGGATTGTTCCATCATTTCTTGTGCCTTTTTGGCTGAGGAATTCAGTAGTAATTGCTTAATTTCTTCTAATTTGGCAGCAACAATAGCATTGACCTGCGGATATTGATTTTTATTTGATGACAAATACATCAATTGCTCTAAAAATTCAAGGTTAATGATGTTTTGCAATTCTTGGTAATAGCTGTCTTTGTGTGTCGTTTTAAAGGTGATTGCAATCAAAGAATCCAACAGTTCTTCCAAGCCTAATTGGGATTCATCCAAACTTTTATGGGCGATCAATCTGGAGAGTCTTTGTGGGTGCAACAGCAACTCTAAAGTCATTTCTGAGGATGTCTCTACAGCTGAAAACGGATCAAAAGCAACGCCCAATTTGCTATTAAACGATTCTCTTGATCGATCATAGCCATAAGCTCTGGGCGGAAAAAGTGCGAGTTTCTCTTTCGGAATGGCTATTTCTTCTACTGCCAATGTTTTTAAAATGGCTTGCAATGCTAAGCGTTCTTCTTTACCTGCAATGCGTTGTACAATGGTTTGATTTCCTCCTTTTACTGCATAGGTGTAGTCCAAACCACCAATAATTTTAGAAGTAGCTTCAGTTTGATAGCGATGTAAAAAGTACAAGGGCACAAAAACATCTTCCAACACAGAATATGGTTCGCCTGTTTTGATATTGTCTTCTGAAAAAGCGGCAATGGCTTTTTTTCTGATGTCAAGTAGCTTGTGTAATTCGTCATACACCGTAGTACCATTGTCCCACAAATGTGCATAGGCACTAGCACTGCCTGTTGGCCTTGCATCTTGATCAGATAAATAACGTAATCCATTAGCAAAGGCTTTTTCCAAAATATCATTGAGGGCTGTTTCTTCGTTAATATCTTCTTGAAAATCTTGATACGAATATGCTACAGTCACTTTATCCCAAGCACCTATTTTGTCATCATAGGCTTGAGAAAAATCAATCTTACCGTCTTTCATCACCAACTTTGGGTGTGGATAATCCATCACAGAAGTCCTGCCTACGGTACTTGCTGCAAAATTGTGCGCAAATCCCAACGTATGTCCTATTTCATGAGCTGACAATTGTCTTATTCTCGCAATCGCTAATTGCATCGCAAAATCATCATCCACAGCATTATTTTTATAAGGTGCTTGCAGCGCTTGGGCAATTAAAAAATCTTGACGAATGCGCAAACTTCCCAAACTTACATGTCCTTTGATAATTTCGCCCGTTCTTGGGTCAGAAATATTAGCCCCATAACTCCAACCTCTTGTTGATCTGTGCACCCATTGTACCACATTGTAACGTGCATCCAACATGTCTGCGCCTTCGGGCAGCATTTTTATTTGAAATGCATCTTTGTAACCTGCTGCTTCAAAGGCTTGATTCCACCAACGACCACCTTCTAACAATGCTGTTCTAACAGGCTCAGGTGTGCCTCTGTCTAAATAATACACAATCGGTTCTAGAGCCTCTGAAGTGGCTGCTTTCGGATTTTTCTTCTCCAAACGATGTCTGTAAATAAAGCGTTTGGTAATATTTTCATTTACGGGCGTTGCATAATCCATATAGGTCATTTGCCATGAACCCGAACGTGGATCGTATTTTCTGGGTTTGTAGTTATTGTCTGGCAATTCCACAAACGAATGATGTTGATGCACGGTTACTGCACTTGCATCAGGAGTTACACTGCGAATGTTGTAGCCTTTGGGTGTGCCACTAAAAGTCAACATCACATCAAATTCTACGTTTTTAGGGAATGCTTTGGTGCGCTCTAGATAAAAAGCACTTTTGCTTTTATCCAAACTGTAATTGCCTTGGTTGTTGTTTGCCAAAGTAGCTGCCACACCATGGGCATCTCGCATCAAAAAATCAGTAGCATCTAACAAATAGACCCCTTTTTTTTCTTCTTTGATGGCAAATCCATGCAACACCGATTTAGCAAAAGCTTCTTTTACGGATTCTTTTTCCTCTGTATTATTGGTAATAGCTCTAAAATTTTGATTGGGTTGTATCAATAAAATCTTATTTCCCGCTTTTTTAAAAAGCACCACTACCCCACCACCCAATTGTCCTCTATCCAAACCAATATCATTTGAACCAATTCCTTGTGAAAGTGCGTTGACATATAATAACTCTTGGTCGAGTTTGGCAATTTCCAGGTAGATTTTATCAGTCGTTTCATCATGATAAAAGTTAACAAACCCTTCGTATTTGGCAATCCCTTTTCGCAACTTACCCCCTGTTTTATCAGTAAAAAACTGAGAAAAACCAGGAATGCTCATCCATAGTAGGGCTAAAAAAACGGTTATTCTTTGCATTGGATATAAATTTTGATAAAACTACAAATAACTCGTCTTGTTTTCAAGTTGAAATCTTAAAAAATCAGTTATTTTTGCAGTACTTATGATTACACTAGAACACTTAAAGGATATTACTGTCAGAATTGAGAAGCTACATTCGTATTTAGAAATCGATAAAAAGCTGATTCAGATAGCCAATGAAGAAGAAAAAACTGCGAATCCCGACTTTTGGAATCATCCAAAAGAGGCCGAAGTTTTGTTGAGAGAGCTCCGTTTTAAAAAGAAATGGGTGGCTGACTATCAAGAGGTAAAATCAATGAACGATGATTTGAATGTATTGTTCGAATTTTACAAAGAAGGCGAAGTGGATGAGGCTGAATTAGAAGAACAGTTTCAAAAAACACGCTCCTTTTTAGAGGATATTGAGTTTAAAAACATGCTATCGGAAGAAGGAGATTCTTTGTCAGCAGTCATCCAAATTACAGCAGGTGCTGGAGGCACAGAAAGTTGCGATTGGACAGAAATGCTTTTCAGAATGTACACTATGTGGGCAGAAAAACAAGGTTTTAAACTAAAAACACTAAACTATCAAGAAGGTGATGCAGCGGGTATTAAAACTGTAACTATCGAAATTGAAGGCGATTACGCCTTTGGTTGGCTCAAAGGCGAAAATGGGGTACACAGATTGGTGCGTATTTCTCCGTTTGATAGCAATGCCAAGCGTCATACCAGTTTTTCATCGGTATATGTATATCCTGTGGCAGATGATTCTATTGAAATTGATATCAACCCTGCTGATATTGAGATTACCACTGCACGCTCTAGTGGTGCTGGAGGGCAAAATGTAAACAAAGTAGAAACCAAAGTGCAATTGACGCACAAACCAACAGGTATTCAAATTCAGTGTTCCAATTCGCGTTCACAACATGATAACAGAGCCACTGCGTTGCAAATGTTGAAATCGCAATTGTATGAAATAGAACTAAAAAAACAACAAGCAGCCAGAGACGATATTGAAGCCAACAAGATGAAAAACGAATGGGGAAGCCAAATTCGAAATTATGTAATGCATCCATACAAGCTAGTAAAAGATGTTCGGACAGGTCATGAAACTGGTAATGTAGATGCCGTAATGGATGGCAATATTGGCGAATTTCTAAAGGCTTTTTTAATGCTTAATGGTCAGAAAGAGTAGATGGTCGAGGGTCGGTTTTAGATTTTAGATATTCGATGCGTGAAGATTGAAAGATTATTAGATTGCTAGATTTTTACGTTATATAAACTATCATGTACAATTATTTTATTTGATAGTAGAATATATCATTATCGTGACGAATCCAAAATTATTGAAAATGATTGGATGAAAGATCAAATTTATCTCTTGTTTGAATGAATAAAAGTCTTTATTAATTTATGAACAAAAATTAATATTGATACACTCTTAAAACGTTGGAGTTAGTGGTGAAATCACTGTTTTCTTTGATTTTACTTAGAAATTATGATACATTCCCAAAAACTACTATTCCAAAAAGAAAACCGTCTTTACTCATGATATGGGAGCTTTTAATTATTTACCAAGAACACCATTTAACAAACCAATTTATTCATGAAAAAACCGTGAGTCCTATTTTTAAAAAATACGAAAACAAATGATTTAGATTGCTGGTTTAGAA
>Ga0070743_10000085_pt1 | contig 30171 bp, 43 predicted proteins | sample ColrivemetaGS697_FD_70187 | JGI IMG/M metagenome (GOLD analysis project Ga0070743, IMG submission 70187) | Estuarine microbial communities from the Columbia River estuary, USA - metaG S.697 | ecosystem: Environmental > Aquatic > Marine > Intertidal zone > Estuary | place: USA: Columbia River... | reverse complement strand
GTGAAGAGTACATCGTCGGCGCACATGTTGGCGACATAGACGAAAAGGTCTGTGAGGATTGGGAAGCAATCACCGAGTTTACGTTCATGGGTGACGAAATTACCTTTATGAAGGTTACTGATAACACCGAGATGGGTTATATGAGAAAAGAGATTCTCGAGAAGATCGAAACCTGGAACGGTTGTTCTGAGTCGGTTACCCAGAGGAAGAATTACACAGCTTCCTTCAGAATGGAAGATGGGTCCTTGCTGAATGGCAAACAGCTTCAAGAATTCCTAGAATTGGCGGTGGCATAATGGAAGAATTATTACATCAACTTTTCGCGGGTGTATTACTTACCGTGGTCGTGGTCTTTACTTATATCGGTTGTCACATGTCAGTCGAGAAGGATGCCAAGAAACATATTCCCTTAATATGGGAAAAAGGTGGTATTCTCTACAATTTATTTAATAGGAAATCTAAATGATTCAGGTTATGCAAGAGATTACTGATTGGGGAGACGCCCCAGTTGCGAATGGTCAATACCATCTTAATTCATATGGGTTTCTGGTCGCGTATCAGGCACCTGGTGGTGACCTCAAAAAATTCAAAGCCCCTATGAAACAATTTTCTAAGGCAAGGCGCAAATTTGAACTGATTTCAGAATATGCTGACTCAGATCTTCCAAACGATGTGAGGACGGTCAAGGGTAGCAATGGCAATATGTACACAATCACTAATGGAAAGTGCAGTTGCCCAGGATTTACTTTTAGAGGAAAATGCAAACATGTTGGATAACATACGAAAGAAAATCTCGGATGCGTATTATGATTTTATTGATTTAAATTGGAAATACTTTGGTAAGGTTTTATTGGTTATCGTACCAGCTGTTTTATGGACCGTGACATATTATATTATAAAATGGATTTATGCTGGTGCAGAGGCTTTCAACACAATTGGTGGCGACGCCATTGAATCGTTTTTAAAAGATTAATGAAAAAGGTCCAAGTATTGCTCGACACTTGGACTATAAATGTAACCGAGCTTTAAGGAGAAATTATATCATGAGTAGTTTTATATTACCAACCAACGACAAAGACAAGAAGCGTATCAGGGATTGTATGGACGAAATCAGTAATTCGTACACTCGCCAGGCAGCTGAAAGGTCTTTTATCAAGGAAGCTATTGAAGCTCTATCCGAGGACGTGGATATTCCTAAAAAGATTCTTGCAAAGGCCGCAAGGATTTATTACCAACAAAATATGGCTCAGGTCGTAGGTGAGGTTGAGGATATTGAGGCCTTAATGGAATCTATCTAATGGATTCCGGATTTGAGGTTCACCCGAAAGGCACCGCAACGGAGCTAAGGTTATCAAGAGAACTCGTTCGAGTAATGGAAAAGTCCGGTGGTGTTCTGCCATCGGATATTTCCACAACCCTGGAAGAACTGACCAACTTTCACACAAAACAAATCACAGAGGAAACTCTGTAAAAAAATTTACATTTTTTATGAATATTATAATATATTATAAAATTTTTGTATATATACCATTGTGGGCAGCGACGCCCACATTTTTATGAGAAGAACATGAACAATCAGCAAGAATTACACTTCAACAAACCAAGAGAAGCAACTCCACAAGAGATAGCCGACTGGGCAGAGAATGACTTTTTTATGAAAGGCGATTTCGATGTCATGAAACTTTTTGTTGCAGTGCCTGCTGTAATTCAGTTCTTATGTTTAACCATGATGTTTGCTGTAATGGCATTAAACAGTGTATATTTTTAAGCTGTTGTTCGGCCTGGGAAAGGAAGAGCAAGATTTTAAGATAACGCCAGTCAATATTATCATCACAGCGACAGGGGTAGGGTTACTCTTCTTAGGAAGTATATCCCTATTACTGTTAATAACATCGTACATTAACGGATAGTAAAATGAAAATAACTAATATCAAAGAGAAATTAGAATTGTTAACTTTGACTTGTATTTTCTGTATATCCTTACTAGCGGTATAGTGTTAATGTCTAAATTCTTAAGTTTCTTTTGGAAATGGTGGGTTCAGCCGTGGCATGCGGAAAGTGAGATGAACAGAAGGTACAATCACATCACGTAAGGAGTGATTAAATGAAGGATCGAATCAAAGCACCAGCTTTGACTACGGAAGTTTGTATAGAGTGTCTACTAGTAACATTGTTTATGGGAATGATGTTTTATAGCCTCAGTACTCTACTGTAATGGAATAAAAAGTTTTTAGGGTCTTTTCTTTAAAAAAGGACCTTCTTATTTTGGGCAAATATCCTTTGCCTTTCTAATTATACTAAAATTATTAACAACAGCATACCCAGTTGAGTAATTAGCAGCTGTCTGAAAGAATTGCCATTCGTCAGGATTCTCACTGTATATACTTTTCATTGCTCCAATAACAACAGCTTTAAAAAGAACAAGTTCAAGTGCTGATGGTTTTGAGCCTCCAAAGACAAGAGGATTCGCTTCAGTTATACATGAATATTTTAACCCACGGTACGTCGAATACACATCGAGAGATTGTATTAGATAAAAATTAAATCGTGTTGGCGTAACTAGTTGTGTATCTACAAATGATAGATCTAAAAGTGTTTTTGAAGTGACATCTTCAGGCTCGTGTAAAACCGCGTTAACATACTCTTGATTATATGGAGCTGTAAATCCATGTTTAAAGAAAAATTCTTGTCTTTCTGTTGCCTCAATAGAAACTGCTAATAAACAAATTAGACATAATAGTTTACTTGGTAGTTGCAATGAATATTCCATCCCAATCTTTTGGAAGTTTTTGTGTTTTCATATATTCACAACGCTCAATCCACATGTCATAATAATTGGCCATTCTCCCTTCGAAGCATTCCATTAAATCATTACATATTTTAATTGCTTTATCAAAATCTTGTTTCTGATAATTCATATGCATGTCATTGTGCATTTGTGACGGTTTAACATATTTATCTTTATTAAGGTTAAGAACAGTGTATATCTCAATACCTACAGTTTTCCCTTTTACAGCTAGGTCATCTACCTTAAGAAAAAAGAAATCATTTTTACAATGCTTTACTGTATCTCCACCAACTAAAAGTAGGCATCCATATTCCTTACATTTTGACTCAATTCGTGCAGCTGTGCTAACAGCATCTCCGAGAACATCGTAGCTGTGTCGCTCGGTAGACCCCATCTCGCCAAGATAACCAAGCCCAGTATTGATCCCAGCACCCATACCAATGGGTGGTCGTCCTTCACTTGTGATTTTTTCATTAAATTCCTCTACAGATTGTAGCATATTCAAACCAGTTTGAACAGCTGTTTTTGGATGGTCTTTATCTTCCATCGGCGCATTGTGAATGTGCATACTAGCATCGCCTATATACTTAATAACCATTCCATTTGCTTTAAGGACAGGCTCAGTGATTGAATCCATATATCCATTCATTAATTTAGTTAAACCTTTAACATCATCTCCAAAGCTTTCGCCGAGGGGAGTGAAGCCTCTCAGATCAGAAAACACAATACTAACTTCTCTTTTCATACCTTCTTTAATGAGGGCAGGGTTCTCTTGTAGAAGTCTTACGACTGCTGGGGAAGCATAACCAGCAAACTGTTTTAGTATTTGACTTTTTTCTCGGAATGTGATATAATACTTATTAAAGCTCGATTGGGCAAACACAACAAAGGAACCTAATGAAATCAAAGTTGCGTCAACAAATGTTAAGGCGTCGTGCCAAAAGTGCTGACTCGCACCGTATGCACTACCGACGAGAAGAAGAGATGTTATCACCCCAGGAATTATGGGCAAGGTATAGACCGCTCCAAGGATTCCTAGACTCACTAAGACCAGAAACAAGAGCTCGTATAATGCAGACCAGTCGGGAATCTTTATTTCAACGCCTGACAGGACGGTCTGAATTAGTTGGGCTTGAACTTCGTGGGGATACATTGCACCCGTTGGGGTTGCGACTGGATTAGAATAGCCTTCTGCTGTTATTCCAAAGACAAGTACTTTGCCGGATGGTAAAGGATCCGTGATACTTATTTGTTTAAATTGATTCCAAAAGGCAATAGGTACCTCAGCATTACTATTTGTTGTAATAGGATCTTGTCGACCCATACGAATCCATTCCACTCCTTGTGGACCTACCTTCATTTGATATGAGGACTCTCCAGAGAAGACTCGCAATGTTTCGAGAGCGAGAGAGGGATATTGATTTCCATTTGCGTTAACGACGAGTGGGCTTCTTCGCACAACCCCAGTAGGTTCGTCAGGTACTGCAAGTACACCGCCAACGCCAAAGGCATAACTAGAAAGACTATCAATGGGATAAAGTAACCCCGGAATATTGTAGAGCCAGTTTGCATCTTGGTCACCAAATGTGGCAACACCGACAAAGTTGCCTACACCTCCAGTTGTTTGTTGAGTTGGGGCTGAAGCTAATACAACAGCTTTATCTGCCATTGCTTCTGCGAGTAAATGATCTTCTTTAAATCTATCTGCTTCTGAATATATTACATTTAAGACATAAAGAGAATCAGCAGGGCCAGCGCGTAAATAATCAGCAACGCTACCGCGGGGCCACGGATACTGACCTTTGGCAGAGATGGCTCTTTCATCGATGTTGACAAGTACCACATCTTCAATAATCTCTTTTTCTTTATTCTGCTGTAACGAGTCATAATAACTATATTCTAATGTTTGTATGAATGATGGGTTTGAAATGCTTAATGCCACAAACCCGGCGATGGTAAATAATACCGACCACCATTTGGTTATATATTTAAACATTGTCTCGGTAGTGTTTCACCGTTTCAATAAATTTTCTTACATTGGTCACTGGAGTTGTTTTATGAATTCCGTGCGCAAGGTTAACGATGTAAGGTTTATCCTTCATCTTATCTAGGACAGGAGTAATATCCTCTCCTTTAATTAATCTTTTAATAGCGATACCACCTTGGATTACCTCAGCGTTTATTTCATCAACTGGTAAATCATCACTGATATTAATTGCATCAGGATTAACTTGTTCATTATAATCGTTAATCTTATTTCCTACTAATCTAGGAAATGCAATAATACAAACATCCGGATGATGGGCTCTGATTACATCAACAATAACTTTTGTTGGGCTGATTACAAATTCCTGGAAATCCTCTTCTGGAATATCTCCTGCATGACTATCAAAGATTTGTATCGTATCACAACCAGCCTGAATTTGAGCTTCCAAATGGCTAATAATATATGGTACCAAACCTTGTACCACTTCTAATTTCTTATCACCGTGACACATATATTTGCATAGTGTCCAAGGCGCAGCAGCAAAACCAATTAAGGATTTACTCTCATCAAGTTCTGCTCTTACTCTACGAATCGCCTCATAAACAGGCTCACAGTTTGTTAGAAAATCTTGTGGAGTGACCTCTAAAAATTCTTTATTGTAAGGACCTAATACTGGCCCTGGCACATAGTCAAGTTCTTGACCTAGTGCATGATTAATAACCAATATATCGGAAAAGATAATGGCACAATCCATATCCATATCTTTAATAGGTTGCATTGTAATTTCTGCAGCCTTCCAAGGGGTCATTGCCATATCTAAAAAGCCTTTGCTTTTTTCCTTCATCGCCATATATTCTGGCATATATCTTCCTGCTTGTCTCATTAACCATACAGGATATAAATTTGTTTCTTTGTCTTTAATTGTTCTTTGTAATAATGTTTTCATAATGTTATACTCTTATATCTATCAAAGTTCCTATACTGGAGTTCCGGGATCCGTATTTTCTCCAAATATAATAGCCGTAGTTTTTGACACTTTGCGCACTCATTGTTGCACTACCGATACTGAGCAACCACCTGCAGTAACACAATACTGAGTTAAGGTATATGTTTGAGATGGCCCACCAGTTTGATTCATATATAAATTAGTAGGAGCTGTACCGTCAAGATCAATCGTTGCAGTATGAGCTCCATCAAGTTGATGTACACTTACAGTATTATCATCGTTATTAATAGTTAAACCTAAATTCTTTTCTCCGTTTCCTGCTTGCGTGAACCATACCTGATTATTATTACTATTAATGTCTATTGTAAGATTATGATCTGGATTTTGGGATCCTGCTTTCTGTCCACCACGAAGCCAATTGTCATCACCGGTTATATTGATTTCCATTTCATGGCCGGCATCTTCGTGAGTATCTCTGGAACATTCGGTTGATGAACTGGAATAGAATTTACATCCTTGACCGACATCTACCATATTATCATTGCCATCAATATCAATCCATATTTTATTATAATCACCGCTAATAGTATTATTCCATTGTTCTACTACAACTTGATTATTGTCTCCACTCACGCCTTGTGATAATCTTAATACTTGGTTTCTTACTCCTTGTTGGGACATTGCAGTATCTAGATATACACCACTGAATATGGTATTAATAACATTGCTATTTCCTTCTTGGTCAAATTCTAATAGCAGGTTATCACCAGTCTGTTCTATGGTAATAATATTGTCATCTGAAAAAGTAAAAGGTGCGATAATCATGGCACCTATAAATACGCCCATCGCGAACCAGGTAGCTAAATCTCTGCCTGTCCAAATTTGAGGACCTGTAGCCTTTCTAAATCTTTCCCACGCTATTTTTTCATAATCTGTTTTCATATTATTATTTATCCTCCTTGCTTAAGTATGTAAAGTGAGTCGTCTCCTCCATTTAATAGGATTGTTCCTTGATAACCATCAACGTCGGTAACAATTGAGGCTGAGGCGTCAACTGCTACTGAAATATTAATAGTACCATTTACCATTCTAAGGAAATATATTTTCCCTTCTGATTCATATATGTTATATTGGGAATCTGAATTGAGTCCAAATGAAGCACCTTTTAATTCGGCACCTAATGATGAGCCACTGATAGCGGAGTCATCCAGGGAAGCTGTGGTCCTTACTAATTCTTCAACCACATCTAATAAATCAGTTAGGAAATCAACATCTAAGTAATCAATGTCAAGTTCAGTAAATTCCAAAGCATCATCTGCAAGATAATCTGTTTCCAATTCTGTAAACTCTAAAAAGTCTATATCAAGCAATCCTTGATCGTCGTTTGCATCATCAGCTAGTTGTTCGTCTAATGCTTGTTTGACCTCTGGTGGGGGTGATACAATAAACATATTATCAATCATAGAGGTGGTAATACCATTCATTGTAATTTGCTGCGTTGGTGGCGTATCTAATGACGATACCATGGTCGCTGCAAACACTTCATTTAAAACTATTGTGCCACCATTATTTGATACTGTTATTTCACCAGAAGAGTTTCCGAATTCATCAGGTAGCAAAATGACGAGAGATCTTCCTAATTCGTCTATTGTTGTTGTAAAATCTGTTCCACGAACTGCGATTGAGGCCGTGGGAGTTTGAATGTCAATATTACTTTTATTAACCATTCCTAATCGACCTGAAGCAAATCGTGCTGTACCCATAGCCATTCTCATAGCCATTTTTGATTTACTTGGATCGGGGTCGTAGTATACTTTGTCTATGTATACTTTAGTATTTTCTGTGAGTGATAATTCTGCTTCATCCAAGAACTGAATGAGCATACGACCATTTTGAGTTTCTGCTGTATCGTTAAGTTCAATGGCCGGAATGTTTTGAAGGTCTAGGATTTCTCCTGCTTCTCTTACAATCTGGCCATTACCATTATGTTCGATAATCTCTCCAATTGGACTGCCAATAGCTTTAAGTGAGAAAACTATTGGCAAAGCCAACAAGAAGAGATTAACTGTCGCCAGCGCTATCTTTCTGATTAATTTGAATCGTAGCATTTTCTGATTTTACATCTAATGTAATAATTCCATTACAAGTTGTTACACCTGTAGCACATGTACCACTCATTTGGATAATATCAATATCCGCTGATGAGCCATCATGTGTCAAATTAATCTCATGTTCTCCACCATCTTTCTGTAATGTATTAATGTTATTTGAACCACCTGTAATATCAAAATTCCAGATAGCATCATCAACATCAATGTCTACATCAAAAATATTACTTGAACCAATCAATGTCAAGTCCATATCCAATCTCTCGGCACTTGCATTATAACCTTGGTCAAAGTCCATAGTATTTGAATCGCCTGTAATATCAACGTCTATTGTTGAACTATCAGCTGAACCAACATATCCTATGTTCCAATCCCAAACATTACTATCGCCTGTGTAAAGCAAATTGTAAGTAGAGCTATCTGACACTAATACACCATAAAGTAAATTTTGATTACCTATTTGGTCTATGTTGAAATTTAAAGTACTACCTGTAATGGCCATGGCTGATGAAGAGCTTGAAAAATCATCTCCACCAATTTTGTTACCATATCCATACTGGTCAATATACACGGTAAAAGTGTCACCAGTTTGGGTAATATTAATTTCATTGTCGTCAGTAGCCTGAGCAAACAATACATTATTGAAAGATAACAAACATAACAAAGTTAGGCCTAAATTTAGTTTAGTCATTTTCTTCCTCTTTATTTTTATCCAAGGGGTGTGAGTCATTTGTACCAGCTCTGTCCCGCTGATGTGGATGCCTATGCCCCTCTTCTATTGTCCAGAAACCTCTATCATGTCCCTGGTATACTATTTCCAGCACTGCAGCTTCAATAGCTGTTCGTACTGCATACGTCACTGATTCATTATTTCCCACACCGTCCTCGTACTCAACTAACTGAGTTGCCTGGTCCACAAATCGGAAAACGTCTCCTCCAGAACCATAACTCAAAATTGTCTTTTTCGTTTGGACGTTCAATAATATTTCACCAGTTAATACAGAAACGGCACGGATTGAAACTGTAACTAAATCTTGTCTATACTGTCTAGTTATTCCTATACCTAATGTTCTTGCTCCTCTACCACCTGTTTTTATATTCGTATCGTAACCTATAATCCCACCTTCCATTATCATTCCGGCGAATAACAATGGACCGACACCAGGGCTTTCTTCGTTTAATTTCTTGGCAGCTTCATCTCTACCTGAACGAATAATTTGTCTTTCCCTAACAAGAGCATCAATCCCTTGTCTTTCAACCACCCTAAACCAAGTGCCACCACCTGCTGTTTTTAAGGCGTCTATTAATAATTCTGTTCCACCTTGTGTTACCGCAGTGGAGAAACTTTGACCAGTTTGGGAATCTTTTCTCTGGCCAGTTTTATCTAAAAATTGATATACTGCAACCACCGGCTTATTCTTTGCTGGTGGTAACTCTAATAATTCTATATAAGATGGTAATTTAACTACCGATGGTCTTTCAGCACAAATCAAGCCTTGTCCAAAGAACTTCCTCGAGCCCTGATAAACCATGTCTCCTATATATTTTTCTTCTGACCAGTCATCCCACTTACCATTCTCATAAGAACATTGACCTGGGTCATCGCTCCATACTGGAATTTGTGAAAACGAAGCACAACCTGTAAGGAATATAGCTAGTACACTAACCGCCGTCAGCCGTATCATCGCCACCCCCAAAGTTACCACTTCCAATAGGTATTTCAATGACTGTTGTTGTGCCATCGTCACCTATAATGGTCATTTTAATAAATTCGGTTCCATCTTCATTTGTAATGACTTCATAAGTTACAGTTGAGCCTTCTAAAACAAAAGACCCAAATCTAACTGGATTGTCATTACTGAACATATTATCAACAAGCTGTTTTGCCAATTGAGCATATATTCTACTTTCTAAATTTCTAATAAATTTTGATAGCGTCGAGTTATCTAATTCTCTTTGCGCTGCTCTTTCTGCTGCTTCCAACGCGTCTTTGATTGTCTTTTTTCTGCTGTGTTCTTGGTTTTCAATAGTTAAATAATGTGCACCAGTTCCAATACCACTGAAACTAGGGTTTTTAAATTTGTGTATTATGGGTTCTGCAAATGCAACCTGAGCAATAAAAAACAAAATTATAAGAGATATTCCTAATGTAGTACCATTAATCTTCATCTTTAATTTCCTTTCGTATAGATTCTTTCAGCTCTGTAACTTCTTTTAATTTTAATACAACATCTACTTTCTGCTGGAGCCTAATCAGGTCTTGGTCCAGCATTCTCATTCGGTCAATCACCTTGATTAATTGCATGTGTTGCTTGTCAATTTCTGGCTGTATGTTTTCGCTTATGAATTTCCAAACAAAAAATACGAAATAGCCCAGGCCAACGACCATAACAATTGGAAACCCGTATTCATTGACTAGCTGTGCAATATCCATTTTACCCTAGATCAAGACTCAACTGTACCATCTGTTTCCTAAAAAACATACGACCTAATTCGTCAAGTTCTAAAGTAAATTTGTCACCAGGTTCGAACGAAGTATTACTAATTCGTACCATGTGAGTTTCGTCAGGATCTGGTTTATCCATCATTAACAAACCCTCGTCTGTTATTTCAAATTTGTAATCCACATACATCATTACTAATCTCTCCTTACATCAAGTTTACCATCTTCAATGAAATTTTCTGCTCGAGCAATCCGTTCGATGTCTGGATTCAGACCTAATGCACTACTCACGAGAAGGTCAATTTTGACCATTTCATTACTCATTGTCCGTGCTCTATTCTCCAATGATTCGCAAAACATTGTTAGAGTCCTTATATTATCAACGATACCTTCAAAGATTTGTTTAATGATGATAAAAATAAAGAAGCCCATAGTCAACGCGCCAGCAATTGGAAGGCCGACATCACTAATTAGTTGAAATATCTCTTCCATAATCTACCTCGCTTGCTGTGGGTATAGTCACTTCAGAGTTATTTATACAAATTAAATCAACTAATTTGCATCTACGTGTTGACTTTAACAAGCAACTATGTTATAATATACTTATATTATGACGAAAACAAGGAAACAAACTATGAATACCAGATTTAACAAAGAAGACTTTACTTGGGACGGAATGTACTTAATGTACAGAGGCGATTTTGACGGTGCTCAGAAGATGCTTGATGTTCACCCTGATGCCCATCCTTCATGGAAAGGTATGAATAAACCTGCATTTGTAGCTAGATTCAAATATGGTTATAAGCCTTGGAAAGCTTGGGTCAATTTCTTAGTCAAAAATTCATCTGTTGAAAAATACATGGAACTTTCAGAAAATGGCTCACCAGTTGCAGCTATGACACAACTTGGTTATAAGGGTAAGAAATAAATCAAAATAATTGCAGAAAAGTGTTGACATTAACAAGCAATTATGGTATAATGGTTGTATATTAAATAGGAAAAGGAAAAAATATGTTATCAAAATCAGATCTAAAAAAATTGGATACTCTATTAGGAAAAATGGAGAATCAACAGGACTACTCAAATGTAGTTACAGCTGTTAAATCTGCTTACAACTGGATGGGAGCAAAAAGTAAGGCTTCTTTCAGGATTGGTCAAACAGTTTCATTCACTAGAAAAAATGGTGATGTGAAAACTGGAACTCTTGTGAAAAAGAATCCAAAATACCAACATGTTAAAACTGATGAAGGAACCTGGAAAGTTCCGGCTTCAATGCTTACAGCTGCGTAATGAGTAAGAAACAAAGACAACAACTATTTGACGGGTGTGCTTCATCTGTCAAATGGTTCGCGACTATTCTACTTGCATTTGGATTAAGTATGCAATTATCAACTGGTGCTAGCGACGATATTGTTATTGCCAGTTTAGGATTATGTTTTACAGGTATTGTACTGTTTATTGTATACAGCATTATGGCACACGATAGGTCGATTATGTTATTAAGCACAATCGGATTTGCAATCGTGGTTGGAGCACTACTCGATACAGAGAGCGCAAGATTACTTGTGCCCGAGTTAGCCCTATATGAAGAAGAAGGATTCTTTACCAAGTACGGTAAAATAATTATTACTGTATTAAAGGAATTTGCATAATAATGGTTGACATTTATAGCTTGTTGTGTTATAATGACAACCATATTAAGAGATAATTTATGAATATTTTTGTAACAGATTTGGACCCGGTAATATCAGCCCAAAACTTGTGCGATAAACATGTACCTAAAATGATTGTAGAATCAGGTCAAATGTTATCTACAGCTCACCGTATGCTTGACGGAATTCCAGAGCGTAGGCCGAGCAAATCTGGCAAAACAATACAACAATATTATACATTTGGTGACAGTCGAGATGAACTCTACTACGCGGCTGTGCACAAGTATCATCCATGCACGACATGGACATTAGAAAGCAAACAGAATTACGAGTGGCACTACAAACATTTTGTAGCAATGGCAGACGAATATGAATACAGACGTAACCGTGTTCATGCCACTTACAGGAAACTTGGAAATCTTTTGGCAAATGCCCCAAAGAATATTCCCAATAAAGGACTCACTGAGTTCGCACAGGCAATGAGCCACTACCCTACTTGTAAGGTAGAAGGTGACCCTGTGCAGGCTTATAGAAACTATTACCACGAAGCAAAACCTTTTGCTAAATGGGAATGGAAACGCCCAGCGCCGACTTGGTGGACTGGGTACACGGGAGTTCAGGTTTCAGCCTGATAAGTATATAAATAATAATTAGGAGTAATTTTGTATGTCTGATGAATTTAAAAAATCTGCGGAAGGTATAGAACAACAGTTAATGGAGGATGTCCGCAAGGGACGACTTCGTAAAACTCAGCTGATTGAAGCTTGTTTTCAATACATGTCCGACGAACAAATCTTTAATATGGCCATCGATGAAGGCTTTTTAAGTGCTGTTGCAGATGATGCACGAGAAGATAGAATCCATTATGGAGACTTATCTGCTGGTGAAAGGATCATTGAAAAGATCTTACAAAGACATGGTGGTGACTGATGGACTTAAATTTTCTTATGCTTTTAATTACAGCATTGGTCTATACAGGTTTTGGTTTTTATTTGGGTTGGTCTGCACAAAGGCAGCTGATTATTACCGAAACAATTGATGAGTTAATCAGAACTGGGTTTATCAAAACCAGAGGTACTGGTGACGATATGGAAATTCTCCCCTATGACGAAACATGAAATTACAACAGACTTTACATTATTCAATGTAGCAATGATTAATCCAATAACGATGGAGCGAATCGAGCAAGGAGAAATGCGCGCACGAGATGCAAAAGCGTTTGTTGAAGAGATGGACGGTCGAGGCATACCAACGATGGTTACCTCATATAGTGAATCCGATACATTAGCTTTTACTGAATATATGCTTAAAAAGGGTTGACAAGCGACACAAAGTATTATATAATGGTTACTTATGAATAGGAACTTATATTATGTTTGACAAGGATTTTGAATCCATACCATATACCTTTTGGGAAACCTTAGGTCAGTATGTATATGGGTACAAAGAGAATGATGAATTTGTCTATATCGGAAAAGGAAACGGTAATCGTGCACTGTCACATATCGACTCCAAGGAATACGATTCAGACAATCTCTACATCATTGCAAAAAACCTCGAAAAATTTAAAACCGAAAAGAAAGATATTCAATCTTTCCTTCTAGAATCTTTTCTTATTTCAAAAAACAATCCACGCGATAACTCTGTCGCTGGGCACTATAAGGAGTGTTTTATTATGGCAAAGTTTAGCGAACTTTTTGAAGAGTTTAAAAAAGACCAACACGATAATTTTGAGACTATGCCTGAATGGTATACCGATAATTATGAGAAATTTGCTGGTCGTTTAAATGTTATTGTAATTAAAAGTGGAAACCACTTAATGGAGTTTAGTACTCGTCAGCAAATGCAACCGACCATTGGTATCAGTACCGAAGGTGATGTAAGTTTAACTGTTGCTGTACATTGTAGAGATGAACAACTTCAGATGAGATTAAAACAGCTAGAGCAATTCTGTGCTGCATTTGAAATCGACCAAGACAAACTTACAAAAACTGGCGCAAGGGAAATCTATTCTATCGATGATGGTAATATGACTGCTGATTTGGCATTTAATTTTATCAATGATTTCTATTCTTAATCCGGTCTAAATAAAAATATGGCATTTGATAAAGTTGACAGTTTAGAAGAATTACAAAAGGAATGGAGAAATCCTTATATTCAATGGTACGCAGCAGGCATGCCTTCCTTTATTTCTCAAAATGGAGAACCCTACAAACAACTTGTCTTAAAATTTCGTTCGAAAGAAGACCGAGCTTATTTTGGTGAGGCTATGGGTTATAAAGTCACAGATAAAACAAACGTTGTTTGGTACCCGCATAAAAATTCAGAAAAAAATACAATGAGTAGATACATTGAAGACTAATCGTTATCCAATTTATATTATTAGTAAAGGACGCTGGGAAAGCCGATACACTCCTAAGGCATTGGAAAAACTAGGCGTTCCTTATTTTATAGCTGTAGAGCCACAAGAATACGATAATTACAAAGAAGTAATTGGACCACTTGGAACTGTATTAAAACTCCCATTCAGTAATCATGGTAAAGGTTCTGGGCCTGCTCGAAATTGGTGCTGGGAACATTCTCAGGCAAATGGCTTCAAACGACATTGGTTAATGGACGATAACATATCCGAATTTTGGAGAGTACACAAAAACAAAAGATACCGAGTTGAAAAAGGTTCAGCAATTTTTAGATCGACAGAGGACTTTGTTGACAGATATGAAAATGTTGCCCTTGCAGGACTTCAGTATAAATTCTTTGTAGTTGATGATACTGATTACCCACCCTATGTTTTAAACACAAGAATTATGTCTTGCTTTTTAATCGACAATGATTGCCCAGAAAAATGGAGAGGCAAATATAACGAAGATGTTGATTTAAGTATTAGAGTTCTGAAACGTGGTTTATGCACAATGTTGATATATTCATTCTTGTGTGGTAAACTCAGAACTGGAACAGTAAAAGGTGGAAACACAGCTGAAATTTATAATAACTATGCTGATGATTCAGCTACTACAAAATCACAAATGTTAAAAGAAATGCATCCGGATTGTGTAACAATTGGAGAACGATATGGAAGAGTTCACCACTTTGTCGATCTGAATGCTATAAAAAGAGCTGATGGTTTACCAGCCAGACAAAATGTCCCTATACTTAAAAAGGACGTAGAGATTATTAATAAAGCAGATAATTATGGTATGAAACTCATGCGAGAGTTTGGTACTGACAATGTTCATGAAGATAAAAGCTTCAGTGAAGATGTGTTTCCTAGAGGTAGGAAATCAGTTCATACATAAGTCTACACATATAGCATCGCTACCAGCGTCGTTCATATAGTTTTGGTATAGACATGTTCAGAGATTTAATGGGGCTTAAACACCTTATAAATAATTATTATGAGGATTAACCTCATTTTAAAGGGTTGCTAAGGCGACCTGGCATTATGCCGAAGACATAAACACACACACAAAGGAGGAATTATGTCAAATTCAAAAAGCGGGTACGAGATTCGTGCCGATTTACTCAGTATGGCTCAGTCCATATTAATCGAAAACTTACAGAGGAAGATTGATGCTGCTTACATGCACAATGAAAATCATCCCGATGATAAGAAACCAATGCCAACTAAATCAATCAATGCACAGGACATTATTGCTGTCGCATCTGAATTGAATGAGTTCGTGGTTGCAAAATAAATAAACTTTTTTACGCTAGCGTGTTGACATTTGCTTCACGTTAGTGTATAATGGTTGTATATTGAGGGAAACACCCCCGGCGACAAGAGAAATGGTAAAATGCAATTACCTAGGTCACGGAGACAGTTTGCACAAGATGACGACATTATCAATCGTTCAGAGGCAAGATTAAAGGTGGACAACCCATACGGCAGCTCGAGGAAGGCCGCTCAGGAATTGAGATAATATGGTGGGTTAGAACGAATCAATAGAGACTGAGGCGAGCTCGGGTATGAAGAAACGCTCGATACCAAAGAGGGAGAAAAACCCCGCAGTCGGAAAGGGATAGGTTACTAGGTTTGCGCCTTATAACGACACAAGAACTTAGCGGTTCAGGATCTTTTATCTTTAGGAAATTCAGGAGGCTTAATTGCTACCCCTGCTTCTAATACTGATATTAACGAGTACGATATAAGTCCGAGGCCAGCCAGTCGACACTATTTTAGTTTTGGAAACTACGATTGACAATTCCTCATTATAAAACGAATTACGTTAACAAGTTTCCAAAGGTTGGGGAATCGCAATGGTTCCCCATTTTTTATACAAAGGCATTAAATGATTTATAAAATAGGTTCCAGAAAAAGTATATTAGCCAAAGAATATACACAATCAGCAAAGTCCATTCTTCCCTTCCAAACAAAGATAGAATATATTGATTCTGAGGCTGACCTCAAGCCAGAGATGGCAATCGAAGATATGGGTGGGAAAGGTGCATTTAGTAAATCAATAGAAGAAGCTCTTTATTATGGTAATATAGACCTTGCAGTTCATGCCTTTAAAGATTTAACAAGAGACAATGACGAAGTTTTACAGGTTCCTTGCGTATTAAAAAGAAATGACCCACGAGATGTTTTAATAGGTCATTCCAATCCAGAAACAATAGGGACAAGTAGCCCAAGAAGAATTGCACAATTACAAGAGTTATTTCCACAAGCTGAAATAGTACCCATCAGAGGTAATATTGATTCCAGAATACGAAAGGTGGAAGATGGTGAATATGACGCAATTGTATTAGCTGCAGCTGGTGTTCATGCACTTAAATACGACGATAAAATAACAAGGGTATTTGGTACGGCAGAATTGTTGCCAGCTCCAGGGCAAGGTATTATTGCAGTCCAAACTCGTATTCCAAACACAAGAGAAGATGAAGACCTAACAGCTTATTGTTGGGCTGTAAATCATATCGAAACCTGGACTATAGCTATGGCAGAAAAAGCTATGTTGGAAGCAATAGATGGAGATTGTAATACTCCCATAGGTTGTTTAACTGACATTGATGGGCCAACAATTAGAATGGTAGGAAAGAATTTTGAAACAGATAAAATCAAATTCCTCACTGGCCCTATTGAAGATTATAGACGAATTGGTCTTGAACTAGGAAATTCATTAATATGAACAGTGTAGTAAGGCAAAGACATAAAGAAGTTATAATGACAGTAGGTACTGGTTTGGTTATTAACTATCCGCTAAATCTGTTCTTCTTATATTTGTTTATAACCATAATGGAAATAACAAACCCTTTCACCTTAAGCGTTCTAATCACTGCTGTAATGACAGTTTTGGCATATATCCGTGTATACCTAGTTCGCAGACATTACGATAACTCTAATAAATAACTCATAATAATAATAAGAGTTGTAACAGGCCACCCCAGTTCAGTCTGGAGCATATCTGATAAAGTGTGTGGCATTCAAGGACCCTTCGGGGTCCTTTTTTTTATTTTTTATTTTGCGCTAACGTGTTGACATTTGTTGCTCGTTAGAGTATAATAGACATATAATAAGGAAAAGGAGATATTATGAAAACATTGTTTGACGACTATATAGAGGTGAATATGGACACCTGCAAATTCCAAAAAGACGGTTTTGACTATACAGCAATTGTTAAGGAAGTCGGCAATGACCATCTAGTGGTTAAGCCAATTAGTAGAACCAATTACAAAGATATCTATGAAAACAATTTAGATACAACCTTTCAAATTCAAAATCTTCACGAAAATTCATTCGACGATATTAAGTTAGAAATCTGGATGGACGGAAGAGGATGTGACAATTCTGCAATCGGTATCTCCGGTTGCTATGAGCCTTATACTTTATTAAGCGCATAAAAAAAGGGACCTCTCGAAAGAGGTCCCCAAATATTTCCGAAGAAATTTTTAAGTGGTTTAGTGAACTAAACTCTTAGTATTAGAATAAGTTAGAGATTCTAACTTTTCTGTAATACTTGTTGACGTTAGCAGTAAGCGCGCCGAGTCCTTGAGAATCAGCATCACCTTGTGCAAACGGATTAGCAACCATTCCATAACGGGTTTTGAAACCAATTTTTGGTTGGAAGCTATTCTCACCAACGGCACGGACCATTTGTAATGGTACGTAAGGACAATAGAATAATCCAGCATCAAATGCAGATGATCCTTTATATCCAACTACTAGGTAGTTTCCGCCAGCAAACGGATCCACATACACTCTGAATCTTCCATTAAGAACACCAGCAAAAGTATTGCCTGTGTCGTCAACTTCCAATGTGTTAGAGTTTAATGCAGGAGTATAGTCAAGTACACCAGCCATTTGCAATGCAGATGCAACGTCAGAAGAACAAATAACTACGTTACCTTTCCCTCTACGTGTATCTTTAGCAATAGCGTTAGCTTCTTGTTCAATTTGGAACATTAAGCCTTTGAACTTCTCTACAGACCAACGTCCGTTAGCGTCGACATCCAAGTCGAATACGCCAGCAGCAGCAGTGTTTGAAGCACCAACAACTGAGGTTGTATAAATTGTTCTAACAACTTCTCTATTGATTTCTGTTAAGATTTCAGTTTGAAGAATGTTAGCCAATTCAGTCTCAGCGTCTAGTCCATGCACAGCTTTTAAGTCTTGAGCAAGTTCAGTTGTGTACTCAGCCTTTAGGGCACGAGTCTTAGCAGAAACAGTAACCTTCTCGATTGAGAAAGCCATTTCAGCATATCCAGCACCAACACCGTCACCTAGAGCTTCAGCAGCACCTGTATCAAGACCAGTACCGGTAGTGATAAGTTGTGTGTTTGCATTAGGTAGTGTATTAGCGTGAGTTCCAGTTCCACCAAAGCCTGTATCAGCTTCGTTGAATAGAGCTTCGTCACCAGCTTGTGAGCCATATCTAGCACGCATTGCAAAGATCAGACCTGTAGGTCCAGTCATTGGTTGCACACCACAAATGTCATAAGCGATTAGGTTAGGAACAGCTCTTCTTACGAGAGAGATTAGGATTGGGTCATAACCAGCTGTAGGACCGCCTGCTGCAGAACCACCACCAAATCCGCCAGTTCCGGCGTCATTAGTAGGTGAAGCTTCTGAAAGCAAAGAAGTCATGTTAGCTGACAAATCGCCAGATTCCATTAATGCTCTTTCAGTGTTTTCCAAAACAGTAGCCGTTACAGCTCTTTTATGGGAATCACTAATTGGTGAAAAAGATTCGTGCTCTAGTACAGGGCCCCACTTTTCCACTAGTTGTTGATAGTTTGATTGTGACATCAGTTTATCTCCTTATTGTTAAAATTAATTTATTTAATTTTTAGATTAAAAACCAAGTTAAAATTAATTATTCTTTCTAGTGTTAAATGCCTCTACGAGAGCATTAATAGAAGTGTAATCAGAAGTTGGTTTAGATACTTCCTGTTCTTCTAGAATAATTTCGTCACTTTCTTCTTGAACATCACCTTGACTTTCTGTCAAAGGTTTGTCGCTGAAGAAGGACTCCTTAATTACTTGAAGATTCTCAGAGTAAGACTCTAAATCTTCAACATCAAGCTTTTCAGACAATACTTTCAAACGTTCTACCTGGTTATCAGATAGTCCTTCTGAAAGGCCGTCAAATATTTTTCCAGCTTTAAAAGATGAGATTTCTCTCTGTAGGTCAATGTTCTCTGATACGAGTTCATTAGCACTTACTTCTAATTCTGAAACTTTTGTTTCGAGTGTGGAAATAACATCTACAGTTTCTTCCTCAACAGTAATGTTGTGCTCTGTGAAAAGAGACCTTAGGCCACCCATTAGGGATTCTGCCATTTCAACTTTAATGCCGGATTCGATTGCGATTTCATTTTCCTTAGTCCATTCGGTTACAACATAGTCAAGATACTTATCTACGTTTTCAACAATTTCGCCCATACGGGTTTCTACTGCTTCAGATAGTTCAGCTTCTAGATTCTGTTCTAATGCTTCCTTAATGGATAGTGTTCTTTTTGCAACTTCTTCTGATAATGCTGCCTCAAATACAAGAGCGATCTTGCCTTTGAATTCTTCTGAAAGATCTTCACCTTCGATAATAGATTCGATTGAAGATTCAACTACGATTTCTTCAATTGTTTCTACTTCTTCAGCTGTTGGTACAGGTTTTCCAGCGTCTGTTTGACCAGGCACTATTTTCTTACCATCAGCAGTAGGGGATGTTTCAGGCTTGTCTTCAGCTGTTTTCTTAAGCTTGTCCTTTTTGCCTTCACCACCTTCAGGGGTTACAGCACCAGGTACGCTTGAGATACCATCATCAGCGACGAAGTTATTTTTATCTTCTGCCATTTTTTTCTCCTTTAAATTGTTATTAACAATTAATTTAAAAATATTTTCTATTCTTATTTATAAAAATTTAATTTCTTAAAGTACGGATAAAGGCTTCAAACATTCTTGATGCGTCACCTTCGTCAATCTTACGTACTACACGATTAATTTTCTTTTCTACTTCCTGGACAATTTGTTCTACCATTTGCGTGGCTTTCCAATTTCCTGAAGCGATGTCGTAATAATAGTCTCTGTTTTCCATTATACCATTTACAAAGGCATCTGGAGCAGATGGGTCAGTTACAATATCCACTGTTGATAAGTGAAAGTCATCCTGGACCTGCATTACGCCGTCTTTAAGTTGTTTTACTGAACCAAGACCACGAGTACTTACTCCAATCTTGACACCTTCATCTATGAACGTTTTCACAATTTCTCCCATAGGAGTTGATAAAACTTTTGCCTTACCATAAAAATTGTTTCCGTCGCGTCTCATTTCAGTAATTAAGTGTGAAACACGATCTCCGTTAATTTGAGGACCATCGGGATGTCCTAATTCTCCAAGTGCGCGCTTAGTTTCAATGAACTCTTTTTGGTAACGAGACATTTCATTTTCCAAAGTTTCACATGGATAAATTCTTCCGTTACGATTCTTTAAATCACCTTGCATAAAGATGCCTTCGATATAATGGGTTTTCTTCCCATCCTCGGCTGCTTCTGTGATTATTTCGCAATCTTCTGTATATTCGCTAATAAGTTTCATAATCGTACCTTTTGTATATATTATTTATTTATTAAGTTCTTATTGCAACAGGAGTACATGATAATGTACCAGTACTAGCAATAGTATCAGTGGGTTGTTTTTCAACAATTTCAACACCACCAATCGGCATCAAAAATGAGCCTGATGAACTTAATTCTGCATCAGCAGCAGTAATTGTAACTGTCTGAGCAGCGGCTGCAAAAACTCTAACATACCTAGACAATGAAACATTGTTTGCAGTAGTTACGGCTTCCGCGTTTCCTTTTACTTTAATTAACATAGTTTAATCCTTTAAGCCAATTCTGCAAATGTCAATACTTCTTGGAAACCACCTTCTGATTGTGACAGTTGGTCCATCATTTCCTTTTTGTTATTAACATTTTTGACATTTTTAAAGAAGTCAGTTAGTAATTTAGCTTGATCTCTATTGATTTTAACTCTTTTACCATCAGCTGTTTTCAATGTTCCAGCCTTGACATTAACATTACGACCAGACATTCTAACCGGAGATTCGTATAACTCATCTTCAGTTTCTTCGAAATGCATTTTCATTCCGGCCTTGTCAAACATGGCAGCTGCACTTAATGGTTTGTTTACCATTTGGTCACCTTTAGCATAAGCATATAATGATTTAACATTACTGAATACTTCAGCTAATTTATTCTGCCACCATTCCTCTGGGTCAACACCTGATTGTAAATATTCTGATATTTCTTCCGATGAGTAACATATGAACTGTAATTGTTTCAGCATCATTGGGATTTCTTCCTGAGGACTCTCAAGAAGCTCTTCCTCTGAGCTTACTTTATTTAGCATTTCTTTAAATGTTAATTGAATGTTTTTGCCACCAGCTTTAATATTTACTGATGTTGGAGAAGCTTTTGGAGCCTTAACTTTTGGAGCTTCTGTTGGTTGGTCTTCTAATGAGGAAGTATTAGTATCTGAGGAATCATCGCTTGAAACAGCTGGGGTTTTCTTATCCTTAGCTTTAGGTGTTTCGTCAGGTTGATTTTCTAATGTTTTCTTATTATCATCAGAATCATCTTCTACCTGGATTGGAGCATCTACCTTTTCCTCAACCTCTTCCTTATCTTTCATGTCATCTTTTGTTTTGTTTTTGAAACCTAGGATTTCTGTAATAGACATCTCTTCATTAGCTCTGTTACCAGTTCTAAATCCAACAGCCTTATAAACACCACGACCATATTTTTGGACTAATGCATCTTGTTTGTCCTTGATCATCTCCATTCGGTCCATCATACGCTCGGCTGTTCTTTCATCACCATCAATATCATTATAGTGATAATCATGTTTTTCCTGAGCCTTGTCATACTCTGCTTTAAGCTTTTGATATTCTTGTCTGACTCTGTCTCGTTGGTCGTTGCGTAGATTTGTCCATGCAGTAGGAGAGGCTTCATTAACTACCTCACCATCAACTTCTGTTTCAGAATTGATTTTTTGCTTAAGCTTTTGTTGTGCGTCTTTTGCCTTCTGAAGTCTTTCCTTAGCCTTCTTCAAACGTTCTCTATCTTTTTGTTTCTTTTCGAACTTATCAGCTCTTTTTTCAGCTGCGTCTGCACGACCTGAAGTTGAAAATCTGTTGGCAACTTTTTTGACCATACCAATTACTTCATCGAGCTCTTCAACTGTCATTTCGTTTTCGTTGAAATCAAGGAGTGCGTCGAGATCTATGTCTTCCAGTACATCTTCCTGGTCAGTAGTAATTGTGGTTCCACGCTTAGGCAAAGTCTGAGCAACTTTCTTTTTATAAGCTTTATCATAAGCTTTCTTATCATCGCCTTTAGCGTAATCGGCTTCACGCTTTTTAGAAGTTAGACCTTCGATATCACCAGAAAACTGACTATCTGAAGCAACAGGATGATCGATTTTTTCAATCTCATGTTGGTCCTTAAATCTTTTTTCTTCGGGAGCCTTTGGTTGGCCTACCTCGGAGAGAATGTCTTTAAAATATTTCATATTGAGTCCTATTTAATCTATTTAACTATTTATTAAAAACTTGTATCACTGTCATCATCAAACGCACCAGCTGCTCTTTCTTGTTCAATTTCTTCTTCCATTTCACGAGCCTTTTCGTCAGACATCTGTAATACGTTTTTGACAATCCACTGATGAGAGAAATATTTACCTGTATATTCAGCTACATCTCTCAATGTTGTTAATCGTTCTCTTAAAATCTCAGCTTCTTTAAGTTCCTCGAAATAGTTATCTTTAACAAATTCATATCTTATTTGGTTACGAATTTCGTTAAACTCTTCTGGTGTTAAAATTCCTTTTAATACCAATTGTTTCTCAAGTACTATATTAAATAGCCAAGAAAACCTTGTTCTTACCCTACGAATGAACTTACTAAACTTCAATTCGTCTCTGGTTATTTCGGAGGATCTGCCAAAACTTGCCATTGCCTCTGGTTCTAAACGTGTTAAAGGTACCTTCAACGCTTTATATAATTTACGTTGAAAATACATTAAATTCTCATCAGAAGTTAAACCTTGGGCGTTACCACCTGCTAGTGTATCAACCTCTGTAGATCTTTCGCCACCTCTACGAGGGAACCAAAAATCTTCTGTCATTGTCAGCATTTTACGAGCATCTGTCATCTCACCTGTTGCTGAATTATACTGAAGTTTATTTTTATGGCGAGCCATCATATCTCTAAGATATTGTTCCGCCTTATTCTTCGGTAAATTACCTACATCAATATAAAAAATTCTTCGTTCAGGAGCTCTAGTCAATGTATAGATGACTGTTGCATCCTCTAACATACGAAGCTGGTTTAAAGCTTTAATTGATGGGTGTAAATGAGATAGTACTAAACTATTATTCTCATTCATTAAACCCGAAGTAACTCTACCAACAGAGTCCTTTGCAATTTTAAAGCCAGTTGTTCCACCAGCAACAGGAGAACTTACGCCACCTGTACTCGTATTTTGAAAGCCACTATCTGAATACATATAGTATTCATTTTTCACTCGTTTTGTTGGTACGCCCGAGTGTTGGTCTTTCCCTTTTTTGTCAACTTCACGAATTAATTTAATCTTTCGTGGGTCAACATATCTTAATTCTACGATACCTTTCTTTGTATCATTGTTATCTATAATAATGTGATAGTTTAATCTACCGTCAACATAGAATTTGTAAAACATATCATAAGCATTGTTTGTAAAATCAAACAAAGACAATATGGTATCAAATTCACTAGCAATTTTTTTCCTGACTTTTTCAGGAAGATCAGTTTCACCTAGTGAAATCTCAACTGCCTGTTCATTTGTGTCAATACTTATTGCTTCATTGACGATATCATCAACGGCCTGAGATACCTCAGGTTGCATCGCCATACTGCGATACTTAGTTATAAGTTCAGACTCTGTTTTAGCAGAGCCTTCCATATCTAAAATTGTATTATAAAATCCACCGAGCGCATTACCAACGGTAATGGCACCATCATCGTTAAGAGGTTCGGCAAACGAAACCGGAGCATTAACATCCTCCAGTTCCGGCCTCTTTATCTCAAAGCCAAAAATTTTCACTATATCACCTTATTATTATATAAATTATTATTACGAAGTAGGAATTCCGGTGGTACCTTCTACTCTCCAGAAATCATACTGGAAGGTCACACCGAATTCTTCAACAGTATCCACAGTTCCCCAATCCATTTCGATCTGGTCTACTGTAGTAGGATACATGCCTTCGAACACGTATGACCTGATGGCGTCACCATCTTTACTGTATTGCGTTATTACCGCATTAGATTTGTAATCTTGAGGTAATGCACGTAGATTACTATCATGTGTATTGATAGCATTCATCCATGCTTCCATCCCATTTCTTACAATGAAATCCTCATCATTAATACAAGTTACTGTCCAATCTTCAAATGTTCTATCACCTGCATATTTAATATTTCTACCAAAATATGGTACCTCGTAAGACCCTAAGGTCGAACCAGGAATACCTGCCGCACGTACCATAAATGGTACTTTAAAATCAGCTTCAGGGGCTACAGGGTTAAGTATTTGCACTTGGAAAAGAGTTGGACGAGCACCACCACCTGTTAATTGTGATTTGAACTCGTTAATATTAAATGCCATTTCTCTTGTCTCCTATTATTTCTAATTATTTATCTCTTATAGAGAACCAACAATTTCTTCAAACTCAATTCCGGCACGAGTAGCAACAAATGTCAATTCAATAACATTAATTGAGCGTGCAGGTTTGATGAAGATATTAGCTCTAAATTTACCCTGATCAACCACAGCTGGTGTGTTAACAGTACTATCTGATACAACTCTAAAGTCTATAATTCCTCTTCTTCCTTGAATGTCTCTTAAGAATGGTTCAACAATATTCTTGAACTGTGTTTGAGAGAATTCATCATTCAATTCAAATAGGAATGATTGAGCAGTATTAGCAATGACTTTTTCTACAGCGATGAACAATCTTCTTACATTAATTTGTGAGAATGCTGTTGTTAGACCTAAACCAGTTTTATCACCGAATAAGACAATTCCTTGTCCTACCTGACTCATTACTGGGTTAATGTCTGCACTATAGAGTTGGTCTCTTTGTGTTTTATTAGGATTAAATGCCAATTTAACAACATTTTTAATCACACCCTTACGGAAACCAGCTGGTGACTCGTAAGGTTCAACACGGGAAGCAAGACCAGCAGAATCTCCATTAAGAGGAGTATATCTGTATACATCATTGTACTTATCGTATCTGTATTTGTAACCAGAATCCATGAACCAATAAGAACTGTTCTGTAATCGGTTTCTGTATGCAACTACTTTAGTAAGTTTAGCGTGTGTTTTGAGTTCATCAACTACTGCTTCCTTGGAAGGTGAGATAAATGCAACAGCATCCTTTCTATAATCTGTGATATTAGAAATGATGTAATTAGCAAGGTTACCTGAGTTATCACCTTTACCTTGAAGTACGAATGAAACATCAATTTCGTTTGCAGATTTAAATAAATCATATCCTGCAGCGAGAGCACCCAGACCAGTAGCAGTTTCAGTTGTGCCAGCAGTACCATTTGCTAGTGTTTCATATTTAAGTGTTTGAGCTTCAAAATGTGTTGTATTAGCAACTTTCACCCAAGAAGAACCAGCAGTAACTACATCTTTATAATAATTTGTAGTACCATCTGATAATTTAGCAGTTGTGCTTGTTGATACATCTGTATACAATTCTAAACTTCCACCAACTTCACCACTAATAGAGCCGTCATTATCAATAACAGCAACATGATAGTTACCAGTTTGTGGTGCCTTACCAAATAATCCAGCATATTTCCACTTTCTTTCAATGGAAAGTTTACTTAAATCTGTTTCAGGTAGCAAGTAATTTGTTGCGAACTCGAGCGAATAGTCATATGAAGTAATCAAAGCTGAATTAGCGGTTACATCACCGTTAGTATCTAGTGATTGTTCAGTTATAGCAGTTAGTGACAACTCCTGATATCCTACTGAATCATTACCAATTCTGATTAAATCACCAACAGTTACGTCAGCGAGTGTTATTCTGTTTGCAGGTACAACTTCAAAAGTTGTGTTTGCAGTGTTGAAGGTAATTGACTGCAAAATCTGAGTATTACCAGTTATTCTTGATGCGGTTATATCGGCTACATCGATTAAGGTATCAGAAAAATCTGTATCCTTAACATACGCAACATCTAGTGAGTTACCTAAATCGCCAGGATACAATGCGTCAAAACCACCAAATGTGTGTAGTTGTGTATTTGCACTTGAAGTATCGCTAGCAGAGGCTGCCACTGCACCATTATCAACTCTAGCCACATATAATGCGCTTGAGTATGAAAGGTAATCTGCTGCTACAAAGAATGTTTCAAAGTTATCATTGGTTGGTGTACCAAATCTACTTACTAATTCATTCTCTGAAGAAACAAGAACAGTTTCACCTACAGGACCCCATCTAAAAACACCCGCGATTGCTGCAGGCGGTGTTGCGATGGCCGGTACCGCTGCTGATGCGTCGACTTCTCGAACAATTACGGAAGGACTTACGGAAAAAGCCATATTATTTCTCCTTTAATATATCTATTTTAAAAAACTTTTTTTAATAATTTGTTATCACCTTTTATTTATAAAAAATAAAGTCTACACCTCAAATGAACCAGAACCGACTGATGACCAGCCGTCTCCTTCTCCTATATCTTCACCTGTATCAATAAACCCAAATGGTAGTAGTTCCTCATTTAGCTGTTCCTCGGTTTTCTCTCGTAAGGAAGCCAAGGTATTTATGTCTGTGAGTTCTCTAAAAAATCTATCATCTGTTAGCCATGCAAAGATAACTAAATTCATAACTAGATCATCATGAAAACCAGCTTCAGCTTCGTAAGAATATCCTTTCTTAGAAAAGCGGGATAACTCCTGTATAGTGTTATAATCTACCAAAATCATCTGGTTTTGTTCAACCAGCATTTTTAGTATCGAACAACCCTTTTGTTTAACACTTTTTGTCGTTCTTATTCCATTATCATTGCCTCTTCCAAATCCACCTGATATTCTTTTGCCAGCTCTGCCAGCAGATTCCGTGAATAGAAGATTTTCATAGCCGTAGTCCATTAAAAGCACAGAGGATACCTGTTCACCGATATCGTTGATTTCGATGAGTACTGCGCCTTCATTATACATGAGGCCTATTCTATATATAATTGAAGCGAAATCAACAGGACTAATATAGTTATCCCTGTATACACATACCTGTTTATAAGGCATTTCCGATACATCAAACACTGTAAATGTTGAATAGTCAAGGCCTTTGCCTCGAGATACGTCAACTGTAATTACATATGAATGATCTTCTATCGGAGCTTCATATTGACTTAAATTGTCTCTTTCTACTAATGGTTGTGAATGTAATAATTGTTTTAATTTAGCACCACTAATTAATGTGCCAGAACTTCCAACAAATTCACAACAATATTCTTGTGCAAATTTTTGTTCATCATGGTCAAGTGCCTCCATTGTTTCCTTTTTCCAGGCTTCGTCTCTACCGGGTACAGCGTCCCACATAACCTCAACATATTCATAACCATTAGTACCTTCTTTAGCACCCTTACATGTTTTCCAAAAGTGGTTTAAACCGTTTGGTGTAGACGTCATTAACAATTTTGTACTTTTACCTGATGAAATCGTCGGATATACCGAGGCAAAAAATTCATCAAAGCCTTCAATAAATGCGACCTCGTCTAGGTATAGGAATGAGATTGACTTACCACGAATGGCCGATGATGTGGTAGTACCAGCATATATTTTACAGCCATTTTCTAAGGTAATATTACCTTTATTCCATTCCTCAACGCCCTGTTGCATCCATTTTGGTAAAGCTTCATAAGCAAGTTGAACTCTACCTAATACTTCACGAGCTGCGTCTCCCTTATTAGCAAGAATCGCAACAGTTTTAAATTCATTAAATAAGATGTAGTGCAATATAACAGCAACAGCAGTTGTTGTTTTACCTGCCTGTCTTGATGTTAATACAGCACAACGTCTTTCATCTGTAATCTTTTTTACAATATCTTTTTGGTAATCATACATTTCCATTGGAATTAATCCATGGTCAACATGTACAATCTTAATATATTTTTGAGCAAAGTAAATTGGATCTTTAGAACATTTCAGATATTCCTTTAACATATCTGGAGTCCATTCTACCTCCTCACCTGATTTTTTAAGAAACGAATTTCCTAAGTAACCTTTATATCCATCAAGCATTGCTAGAGTCATCCTTTATCATTTTAAGCAAATCTGCGGTTGACACTATTAAATTATTATTGGTCACATTTGTAGATGGACCTGATTCTTCTTTTGCATATCTTTTCTTAGTTGACATTTCAACATAATCTTTGTTGGCGTCAAGTAAGGTTTTCATTAATTGAGATACAACCTCGAACGCTCTAGGCGATTCAGATTGTTTTGCAATTTCAACCATTTCCTTTACTGAATCATCGCCTAGGCTAATGATACTCTCGATATTTTTTCTTGCAAGTTCAATATCTCTTAAATTTTCTTCGGCATTTTTATCGTCGGGTATTACAGTTAAAGGTGTTTCCTCTTTTATAGCCGGTAATAATTCAGCCTCTTCGTTTGTTGAAAAAGCATTAACAGGAAGATCAGGCAATTTATCTTCAGTATCACCTATAATTTCTTTTTCTTCCTTAACAGCATCCTCTAGTGGTTTCATACCTAGATGTTGTGCAATTGTATCATCACTCATATCATTCTCTTTATTTGTTTTCGCCAAAAGCTACGCGTTTTCTTAAATCACTACTACTAAATCTGTGGTCTCGTCTATTAAAGTACAGGTCAATATCTCGTTTCCGACATATGTCTTTGCCTGTAAAGTCTTTATCACGATATTCCTCTCCTAGGATACGAACATGAATAGTGTACATTTCCAAGATATCTTCTAGATCTTGTTCAGATGAATAAGGTATAATTTCATCAACATAGCTTACTGCTTTCAGTTGAGTATATCTTTCCACTACTGTCTGAATAGGCCCATTCTTCTCTGGTCTGTCCCCACTTGGGTCCATTTGTAAACCGACCATTAAATAATCACACTGTTCCTTTGCTTCCCTTAACATTTGTACATGACCCGCATGTAGCAAATCAAATGTACTTGCTGTAAATCCAACTTTTATCATAATATCCCATCTTTTCAAATTACTTATAAACCATTATAACACATTCCTTATGAAATGTCAACCATTAGCTTGGAGCAGTATTTGCTGTAACCTCTGCATAATCCCAATTATCATCAAACTCTATTAAGCTATAATCAATACTCAACGCTCTATCAGTTGTGGGTGTATTATTTGCTGTCATTCCAGGTGAAACAGAATAGAACTCTTCAAATGATGTATTTGCAACTGTATCAGTGGCGTAACGAACATCAACAAATTTAATTGTAGCCTTGTCTCTTTCCGGCCCAAAGAACCAACCTTTCATTGTAAAGTTTAGTGTATATAAAACACTTCTTCGTTCCTCAAAATCGCCCTCGTAAAGGTCCTCGAATGATACATCGTTTAAAATTAAAGGTATGTCCATTGGTTCTAGACCATCAATGAGTCGAACCGTACTTGTAAACTCGGGATTGAAAAATGGTAATATTTGTTCTAATAACTTAACAGCGTCTTCATTATATTTAGCCATAATGTATAATGA
>Ga0070743_10000084_pt1 | contig 30211 bp, 28 predicted proteins | sample ColrivemetaGS697_FD_70187 | JGI IMG/M metagenome (GOLD analysis project Ga0070743, IMG submission 70187) | Estuarine microbial communities from the Columbia River estuary, USA - metaG S.697 | ecosystem: Environmental > Aquatic > Marine > Intertidal zone > Estuary | place: USA: Columbia River... | reverse complement strand
GACAAAGGCTCAATGTCGATCGAATCTTTTGCTGAGATCGTACGTAAAGCAATCGAAGAGGAGTTATCTTCAAACGTTTAAAACTTTAAATGAGAAAAAACACTAGGAAACCTTTTGTAAGGAGAGAAGAAAGAGATGAACACAAAATAAACGAGCATATCACGGCGCGTGAAATTCGTTTAGTTCTGGAAGGCCAAGAGCCAAAAGTTATGTCTGTTTCTGAAGCATTAAGAATGGCTGAAGAGCAGGAACTGGATCTTGTAGAGATCTCTCCGAATGCTGTTCCTCCGGTATGTAAGATCATGGACTATCGTAAGTTCGTTTACACCCAGAAGAAAAAACAAAAGGAATTAAAAGCAAAGCAGAGTAAAGTAGTGATCAAGGAGGTACGTTTTGGACCCAACACAGATGATCACGATTTCAACTTTAAGCTGGCTCATGCGAAGAAGTTCCTTGAAGAAGGAAATAAAGTAAAGGCATTCGTTTTCTTCCGAGGAAGAACGATCGTCTTTAAAGACAGAGGAGAGATCCTTTTATTAAAATTTGCTCAGGAACTTGCTGATTATGGTGTAGTTGAGCAAATGCCAAAACTTGAAGGAAAGAAAATGATCATTATGATCAATCCGAAAAAGAAATAAGAAGAAGCTGATATAGAGTTAACTTTTAAAAAGAAGAGAGATGCCAAAAATGAAAACTAAATCCAGTGCAAAGAAGAGATTCACTGTAACTGGAAGCGGTAAAATCAAAAGAAAGCACGCTTTCAAAAGTCACATCTTAACTAAGAAGTCGACAAAAAGAAAGCGTAACTTGACACATGCAGGACTAGTTGATGGTTCTGATATGTCAAATGTTAAATTGCAATTGTGCATGAAGTAATGCGCAAGGAGGTTTTATATTGTTTAACCAAGTAATGAGTAACTAAGTCTTCTGAAACAATGAAGCACTCCTTATTAAAAAACTAGAAATTATGCCAAGATCAGTAAATCACGTAGCTTCAAGAGCTCGTAGAAAAAATGTGATGAAGCTGGCTAAAGGATACTTTGGCCGCAGAAAGAATGTTTGGACTGTTGCAAAGAACGCAGTTGAAAAAGGACTCGTTTATGCATACAGCGGACGTAAGCAAAAGAAAAGAAATTACCGTTCATTGTGGATCGCGCGTATTAACGCAGGTGCACGTATGCATGGTATGAGCTATTCTCAATTCATGGGAGCTGTTCACAAAAGTGGGATCGAATTGAACCGTAAGGTTCTTGCAGACCTTGCTATGAATCACCCTGAAGCATTCAAGGCGATTGTAGACGCTGTCAAAAAGTAAAAAGATCAATACTCTATATCAGGAAATCCGTTTGTTCGCAAACGGATTTTTTTTTGTCTAATATCCTCTTTGACCGATCATAAACTTCTACATTTGTCAAAACAATTGTCATGGCATTAGACACCAAAAAGGCTTCTCTAGCAGGAATATTGATCACCATAGGAATCGTTTTTGGTGATATCGGAACCTCTCCACTTTACGTATTTCAAGCGATAACTGGAGGAACCGATTTTTCAAGAGAACTGATCATGGGAGGTTTGTCTTGTGTGATCTGGACGCTTATTCTTCTGGCGACAACCAAGTACATTTACTTTGCTCTGAATGCCGACAACAAAGGAGAAGGAGGAATCTTTGCCCTATTTGCACTACTTAAAGCAAAACGATTGAAATGGGTCATCATTCCGGCTTTGATCGGATGTGCGACGCTTCTTGCTGACGGGTTCATCACTCCTGCTATTTCCATATCCTCAGCGGTTGAAGGGATCAACAATATCTATCCAGACCTACCAGTACTTCCAATTATCATAGGTATTGTTGTGGTTTTGTTTTCCGTTCAACAATTTGGAACAGCAGCGATCGGAAAAGCTTTTGGTCCAGTTATGTTGATCTGGTTTAGCTTCCTGGGCTATTTAGGGGTGATCAATATTGCCAAGAACCCTGAAGTTCTTGGTGCATTTAATCCCTATCACGCTTATCATCTGATTGTCAATGTTGACGGTGGGTTCTGGGTACTTGGCGCAGTCTTCCTTTGTACCACAGGAGCTGAAGCATTATATTCTGACCTTGGGCATTGTGGCAAATACAATATTCGAATCTCATGGATGTTCATGGCTTCTTTACTCGTAATTAATTACCTCGGACAATCTGCACTCTGTCTTTCGGATGGATTTGCACTTGCTCCTAATCAAACCGTTTTTTATAGTATGGTACCTGATGGTATGCTCCCATTTGCCATCGGAATAGCCACAGCTGCTACTATAATCGCATCACAAGCATTGATCACGGGAGTCTTCACATTAATGAACGAAGCAATTAAACTTGATCTATGGACCAACCTTAAGATCAAATATCCATCTGAGCACCAGGGTCAGATCTACATTCCTTTCATCAATTGGTTTTTGATGGCTGGCTGTATTGCGGTGATCCTGATCTTCAAAAAGTCAAGTGCCATGGAAGCGACCTATGGACTTGCGATCACCATTGATATGGTAATGACGTCGATATTACTTGGACTACTTCTACTGATCAAATATCCAAAACTCAAGCCTTTTTATATTATGATCTTTACGGTCTTCCTGACGATTGAAGGCATTTTCTTAATGTCGAATCTGGGCAAGATCGTTCATGGAGGATGGTTCACATTACTTTTGGCTATCGCATTTTTCTCTATTCTTTTCCTATATTACAAGGCGAAGCAATTGCGAAGAAATATTACCGAATATGTACAGATGAAACGAGTGATTCCTTTATTAAAGGCTATTCAGGAAGATAAAAACCTACCGTTTGAATGCACTAACCTTGTATACCCCACCCGTAGTGTTACTCCCAACAAACTGGATACGACAGTATTCCATTCTTTATTTCGTAAAAAACCCCGAAAAGCAGGCATCTACTGGTTTCTACACATTGATATCCTTTCTGACCCATGGGGTGTGCATTATACCGTAAATGAAGTGATCGATAAGAAGTGTTATTATGTACACCTGGAGCTTGGCTTTAAGGAAGAACATCGTGTAGAATATATGATCAAAAAGATACATCGAAACATGATCGAAAAAGGTGAGCTTACAGGTCATAGTGTTTTCGAATCAATTCATGACAAATTTGAAGAAGTGGATTTCAAATTCATCGTACTCAATTCACGAGTGGCGACCGATGTGATCCTTACCCCATTCCAACAATTGTGTGTGAGAGTTTATCGTTTTGTTAAATCAACAGGATTAAAACCTGCTGAAGATTTCGGACTTGACAAAACCAACGTCGAGGTTGAATACATTCCAATAACCGTTGCTGAGAAATACGACATGGAAATGATAGAAGACTTTGAAGATTATTCAATGACTGAGTCGAAGATCAAGTTGTCGAAAAAAGGATAACCCAAAGGGCAGAAATCTTTTCTTCAAACGATAATCGTTAAAATAAAAAAGCGGGAACTCATTGCTGAATTCTCGCTTTTCCTATGAAAACTACTACGATTACTTTTTATCGTCTACCTCTTCGAAGTCTACATCTGTTACTTCATCTCCAGGGTTTCCTGAATCTTGAGAAGCTCCAGCGTCACCTGATTGATTTGCTGCGTTGTACATTTCCTGAGACGCTGCCTGGAAAACTTCATTCAATTTATCCATCGCCGCCTGAAGATTGTTCATGTTCTTCGCTTCAAACTCTTTTTTCAATTCTGCAAGTGCATCTTCGATCGGTTGCTTTTTGTCTGCAGGGATCTTGTCTCCGTACTCTTTCAACTGACGCTCAGTCTGGAAGATCGTTGAATCTGCCTTGTTGATCAACTCAGCTTCTTCTCTCTTCTTTTTATCATCTTCGGCATGTGCTTCAGCTTCGGCTTTCATTCTCTGAATCTCTTCATCAGACAATCCAGATGAAGCCTCAATCTTGATCGATTGCAGTTTACCTGTTCCTTTGTCCTTCGCTGAGATATTCATGATACCATTCGCATCGATATCAAAGGTTACTTCGATCTGAGGAACTCCTCTCGGTGCCGGTGGAATATCAGTCAATTGGAAACGTCCAAGCGTTTTGTTGTCATTCGCCATTGGTCTTTCTCCCTGAAGAACATGAATGTCCACTGAAGGCTGGTTATCTGATGCCGTAGAGAACACTTCTGATTTCTTTGTAGGAATCGTCGTGTTTGCTTCGATCAACTTTGTAAACACACCACCCATGGTCTCAATACCCAATGACAGTGGAATCACATCCAAAAGTAGTACGTCTTTCACTTCTCCTGTAAGAACACCTCCCTGAATTGCTGCACCAACTGCAACTACCTCATCCGGGTTCACCCCTTTTGACGGAGCCTTACCAAAGAAATTCTGAACAGCTTCCTGAATGATCGGAATACGTGTTGAACCACCTACAAGGATCACATCGTCGATATCACTAGTTGACAATCCTGCATTTTTCAATGCTGATCTACACGGCGCGATCGTTCTTTCAACGATATCTGAGATCAATTGCTCAAATTTTGAACGCTGTAACGTTCTAACAAGGTGCTTTGGAATTCCATTCACCGGCATGATGTATGGAAGATTGATTTCTGTTGTAGTTGTTGATGACAATTCGATCTTCGCTTTTTCCGCAGCTTCTTTTAGACGCTGAAGTGCCATCGGATCCTTACGTAAATCTAATCCTTCTTCTGATTTGAACTCTTCAGCCAACCAGTTGATGATCGCATCATCTACATCATCACCTCCCAAGTGCGTATCTCCATCTGTTGCCAATACTTCAAATACCCCATCTCCAAGTTCTAGAACTGAAACGTCGTGTGTACCTCCACCGAAGTCGAATACAACGATTTTCATGTCCTGACCTTTCTTATCCAAACCATAGGCTAACGCAGCAGCTGTAGGTTCGTTGATGATTCTTTTGATCGTCAAACCTGCAATTTCTCCTGCTTCTTTTGTCGCCTGACGCTGAGAGTCATTAAAGTAAGCTGGTACGGTTACAACCGCTTCTGTAACCTCATGTCCAAGGTAATCTTCTGCCGTTTTCTTCATTTTCTGAAGGATCATAGCAGAAATCTCCTGTGGCGTATATAGTCTGTCATCAATTTTAACACGTGGTGTGTTGTTATCTCCTTTTACTACTTCATAAGGTACGCGATCTGCCTCCTTTTTAGTTTCGTCAAAAGACGATCCCATGAATCTTTTGATCGAGTAGATCGTTTTTGTAGGGTTTGTGATGGCTTGACGCTTAGCAGGATCCCCAACTTTGCGTTCACCCCCCTCTACGAATGCCACTACAGACGGTGTCGTTCGCTTTCCTTCTGAGTTGGCAATTACTACCGGCTCGTTACCTTCCATTACAGAAACACAAGAGTTGGTAGTTCCAAGGTCAATTCCAATTATCTTTCCCATATCTATTAATTTAGTTTTTCAGATTAAATCCTGATCTCTTTAGTCAATCACTGTGCCATCACAAAAACGACAAAAAAAGATGACATTTCTGACAATTTTCAATAATTACGCTCTAAAATAAATGTCGAATTGTCAGAATTTATGACAACATGATCTTTAAATATCTTTTATCTTGTAGCGAAATAAATATGTAATACCTATGAAAACTTTTCTTTTACCCTTGTCAGTGTTGTTTGTTCTATTTTCTTGCAACATGGATAAAATGGGTCCCGTTGAGTACAATGATGCCATCGTTAGTGAACAATCCAAGATCACTGAAAAATTTCTTTCCTTGATGAATATTGTTGAAACAGACCTTGATCAGTGCGAACCATTGCGTCTTGACATTATTAAACAGTGTGACGAATCCATCTCTATTGTATCTGCGATGAGTGATTACAATGGAAGCAATCGAATGAGGGATGCAGCCCTAGCTCTTTTCCACTTTTACAAAGAGATCAACATGAACGAATACAAGGAAATGCTTGATATTTTGGGGAAACGCGAGGAAATGACGATGGACGATATGACACGACTTCGTGAATTGGAACAACAGATCACAACCCGTGAAATTCCATTGGACGTAGAATTTCAAAGTGCTCAACAGGAATTCGCAACACAGAATAACATTCAGATCAGAGAGAATGGTCTTCAAAAAGAGATAGATGCAATCTAAGGATAAAAAGATCAGTTGAAATAGAAACTTCCGTCATCCTTTATTTGCAATTTCAACTCAGGCAGGTCAGTTTTTGTAAGAGAGCTGACCTGTTTTAATGCTCCCTTAGCAGCATCCAAAACCGGCCCGCCTTCACCAAGCTGTTTCGTAGAAACTACCTTCCCATCAACAAAAGTCCCATCTTTCTGCAAACGAAGAACAAAGAGAGGAGCAACGCCATTTACCCCACTGAGATTAAACCGAGCATAGGTGCAGAAATTCCCCATTGAATAAGTGATGAATCTTCCTTTGTAATAATCTATTGCTCTAGTGACATGAGGTCCATGACCTAATATTACATCCGCCCCTGCATCGATAGCAATTCTGGCAAATTCATACACATTACCACGATTTTCTTCATAAAAGATCTCTGTATCCCGCGTTATATGTGTTCTGGAAGAACCTTCAGCTCCTCCATGAAAAGAAACGATCACTATATCACAAATGCTGTCAAGATGTCCTACCACTTTTTTCAAAGTCGTAAAATCCGTGATCTGAAGACATGCAGTATTTGGGGCAAATGCAGTCATTCCGATCTTTACCCCTTTAACAGTAAGTGTATCCCAAGGGCACGATTCCAAACCTGCAAAACGAATTCCGGCTTCTTTCAGCACTCTTTGTGTATTCGTTCGACCCTCTTCTCCAAAATCACCCATATGATTATTTGCTACAGATAGAAAATCGAAACCCGCATTCTTCAGCTGAGGCACAAAGTACTCCGGTTGTCTGAATGCATAGCATTTCGTGGAATCCGAACATTTCTTCAGTCTCCCACCTTCATTTAAGATCGTACCCTCCAAATTGCCAAATGTTACATCAGCCATTTGCAGAAATTCATGCATTGGCTTTAACAATTCCACTCCTTCCCTTGGAAGATAATTCGAGCTAGGAAAATTGCTTCCCATCATAATGTCTCCGACTGCAACCAAGGTTATTAGGGTATCTTCAGAAAGGCTCACTTCTTTCACTTGCTGAACTACCTTTTCTTTAGCCTTCATTTTGAATGGCAGAAAAACAACCGCTAATCCAGTCAGGACAACTACGCTAATTATTGATATTTTCATGGTATTGTTCATTGGAACGGGATCAATCGAACGCTTTGAAAGAGTTTTCGCTCATCTGAATAAGCTGTTCATATTGTTCTGGCGTTAGATCTGAATGATAGTAGTGAATTGGATTTACTTTAGCTCCTCCCTTCTCTACTTCATAATGCAAATGGGCACCGGTCGATTTCCCTGTATTACCCACTAATCCAATCAATTCTCCGCGAGTCACTCTTTGCCCTTGTTTCACCTTAAACGCACTTAAATGGGCATATCTTGTCTTATATCCGTAACCGTGATTGATGACGATCGACTTACCATATCCCCATCCACTTACTTCAATTGCCTCCACAACGCCATCACCAGTGGCATAAACATCCGTTCCGACATTCGCAGTGAAATCCATTCCTGTGTGCATCCTTCTGGTCTTGTAAATCGGATCAATTCGATATCCAAATCCGGACGCCATTCTTTTCAAATCTTTGTTATTCACCGGTTGAATTGCTGGAATACTGGCCAACATCTTTTCTTTGTTCTTTGCAAGCTCTAACAATTCTTTGAACGATAAACTTTGCCCATTCAGTCTCCTCTCAAGTTCATCCATGTTTTCGGAAGTTGACTTCAGCAATTCTGAATTAGTATATCCATTCAAATATTCATATCTGTCGCTACCTCCTATCCCCATCAACCTCAATTCTTCAGGGAATTTATCAGCATATAACGCAAGACGATATAAGTCCTCATCTCGTTTCTCAATATCATCAAGAACTCGGTTCACCAGCTCCATGTCTTTATTCAAACGCTGGAGCTCTTCCTGGTAAATAGAGATCTCTTTTTTAAGCAACTTTTCTTTTGGAGAGTCAAGCTGTTTGGCAAAAAGAAAGGCAACCACAAGTCCAACAATAATACTCGGAGAAAGGTACAATAACGTGCGCAAAGCCCTCATTCCAAGACTCACAGATACCTCATCATACGTGAGGGTTCTAGGGTTATATCTGTACTTTTTTGCTGCCATGAAGCACAAAAATAGCTAATTAACTCGATGTCAGCTGTTAAAAAACGTTTAGGGCATGGTGATAAAAGTCTTCTGAATGGGCCCGCTTTTCGTTTTATAACTTAAATTTGCTGTTCAAAATTCAATCCTCTTTCGAAGCATGAAAGTATCCGAGATACGCGAGCATTTTTTCAAGTTTTTTGAATCCAAAGAACATCAGATCGTTCCTTCTGCCCCAATGGTTGTGAAGAATGATCCAACGCTAATGTTTACCAATGCCGGAATGAATCAATTCAAGGATTATTTCCTTGGAAACAGCGTTCCGAAAAACAGAAGAATTGCAAACACCCAGAAATGTCTGCGTGTTTCAGGAAAGCACAATGATCTTGAAGAAGTTGGTGTAGACACCTACCACCATACCATGTTCGAAATGCTTGGAAACTGGTCTTTCGGAGATTATTTCAAAGAAGAAGCGATCACTTGGGCCTGGGAATTGTTAACTGAAGTCTACAAAATTCCTAAAGACAGACTTTATGTCACTGTGTTCGAAGGTGATGAAAAAGACGGTGTACCGAGAGATGAAGAAAGTTATGAGATCTGGAAAAGACTCATTGATAAAGACCGAATTATTCTGGCATCGAAAAAGGATAACTTCTGGGAGATGGGAGATACTGGGCCATGCGGTCCTTGTACTGAAATCCATGTGGATCTTCGTTCTAAGGAAGAAAGAGCAATTATTGATGGTAGAGACCTTGTCAATTTTGATCACCCTCAGGTAATTGAGATCTGGAATAACGTATTCATGCAATTCAACCGAAAGGCGGATGGTTCACTTGAACCACTTCCGGAGCGACATGTGGATACAGGTATGGGTCTTGAGCGTCTAGCAATGGCTCTTCAGGGCAAAACATCCAATTACGATACTGACCTTTTCCAAACGTTGATCAAGCATGTTGAAAATGTTTCGGGAGTCCGATACGGTGAAAGGGAAGAAACGGATATTGCACTTCGCGTCATTGCGGACCATGTGAGAGCAATCGCATTCTCAATAGCCGATGGTCAGTTGCCATCCAATACAGGTGCGGGATATGTTATACGAAGAATCCTTCGAAGAGCTGTTCGTTATGGATATCAGACTTTAGGCTTAAAAGAACCATTCCTTTGCGATCTATCAGTTGTTTTGGGAGAAGTAATGGGGGAACAATTCAATGAATTGATCTCTCAAAAAGAATTGATCCAGAAAGTAATACAGGAAGAAGAGATCAGTTTCTTCAGAACGCTTGAGCAAGGAATCAAGAGGATCGAAACCATCATTAAAAACACGAAAGATAATGATGGAACTATTATCGATGGAATATCGGTTTTCGAGTTATACGACACCTATGGATTCCCTGTTGATCTTACATCTCTGATCGCGAGAGAAAATGACCTTAGCATAGATGAAGAGGAATTCAACGCTGAATTGCAAAAACAAAAAGATAGATCTCGAGCTGCCACAGCAATCGAAACTGATGACTGGGTTGTATTGATCGATGACAATGTAGAGGAGTTTGTAGGGTATGATAATCTTTCAGTCAATGTGAAGATCGTTAAGTATCGAAAAGTCACTCAGAAGCAAAAGACTTTCTATCAGCTTGTATTCAATATGACTCCATTCTATCCAGAAGGGGGTGGTCAAGTTGGAGATAAAGGATTTCTTGATGCACAGGGAGAGCGCATTACTATTTTCGATACAAAGCGGGAAAATAATCTGATCGTGCATCTTTCTGAAAAATTACCATCTGATGTTCATGTTCAGTTCAAAGCAGTGGTTGATCACGAAAAAAGAAATGCTTCGGCATGTAACCACTCAGCGACGCACTTGCTGCATTATGCATTAAGGACTGTACTGGGAACTCACGTCGAACAGAAAGGATCATTAGTGAATCCAGACTATCTGCGTTTTGACTTCTCGCACTTCTCAAAAGTGACCGACGAGGAGTTGGAAGAGATCCAACGAATAATTGGTGAAGGAATTCGTTCCAATTTTGAATTGGAAGAGCATCGAAATACGCCAATGGAAAAAGCTCAAAAGATGGGCGCCATGGCATTGTTTGGTGAGAAATACGGAGACACGGTCCGTGTGATAAAATTTGGAAATTCCGTTGAACTATGTGGAGGAACACATGTCCCTTCTACTGGGAAAATTGGTTTATTCAAGATCACTTCGGAATCTGCAGTGGCAGCCGGAATCAGAAGAATAGAGGCAATCACAGGTGCTGCTGCTGAAAAATACTTCAGAGATAAAGCGGATACACTGGATAAGGTTGCTCTTGTTCTTAAAAATCCAAAAGATCTGGTTAAGGCTGTGGAAGACCTTCAATCTCGCACTTTGCTTTTGCAAAAAGACATCGAGCAACTTCAAAAGGAAAAAGCGGGTAACGTTAAACAGGATCTGAAAGCAAAGATCTCGAACAATGGTGGAATTCAGGTGTTGGCAGAAGTGATCGATCTGGATAGCGCTTCCATTAAAGACATTCTTTTCCAGCTAAAAGGTGAAATGGAGCCTTTCTTTGGTGTGATCGGCGGAAAGGATGGAGATAAATGTTCATTGAGTATTATCGCCTCTGATTCACTTGTAAAAGACAAAGGTATACATGCTGGTAATCTTGTTCGCGAGGCAGCTAAACTGATTCAAGGTGGCGGGGGTGGTCAACCATTCTTTGCTACAGCCGGAGGGAAAGATGCTTCCGGTCTAAAAGCAGCTGTAGCAGAAGTGCGTAAGCAAACTGGAATCTGATGAACGAAAAGCGAACAGCACTGCTCATCACCTATTACTGGCCACCGGCCGGGGGTGCAGGAGTACATCGCTGGCTTCGTTTTAGCCAATATTTTAAAGAAAATGGATGGGATCTTCATGTCTATTGTCCGGATAATGGGGCATGGCCAACTTTGGACCCTTCATTGGAAGATCAGGTTGCAGAAGAACTCACGATCGTCAGAAGACCGATTTTTGAACCGCACAGATATCTTGGAAAGAAAAACAATCCAAATGTAGGTGCCGGGTTGACAAAAAAAGGTAAAAGCAGTCTTTTTCAATCTTTTGTGATCTGGACAAGGGGTAACCTATTTATTCCTGACGCCCGAGCGTTCTGGATCAATCCAAGTGTGCGCTTTCTTAAAAAATACTTGAAGGAACATCCTGAAATAGATACGATCATTTCAACCGGTCCTCCACACACGTGTCACATGATCGGTCTTGGTTTAAAAAAGCATCGCAAAAATTTAAAATGGATCACAGATTTTCGTGACCCTTGGACCGAGATTGATTTTTATCAGGATCTTCTTCCTGGTAAATGGGCTGACAATCGACATAAAAAAATGGAAAAGGAAGTGCTTGGCATTGCAGATCGAGTGATCACTATTTCCGAACATTGTGCCGAGGGACTGAGAAGGATTTCAGGTAGAAATGTAGAGGTTGTTACAAATGGATTCAATTTCCCAGACTTCGATGCAAAAAAGGTCAAGCTTGACGCCAATTTTACCATCTCACATTTCGGGTCGATGCCACACGCAAGAAATCCTGAAACACTATGGGACGCGCTTGCAATTCTGGTAGAAAAAAGTGAATCTTTCAAAGAGCAACTTTCCATCAAATTGGTTGGTCCAGTCGATCACAGTATTTTTGAATCGATCAAATCGAAAGGACTTGATCTTTTTGTGAATCATGTTCCAACAGTGAGTCATGCTGAGAGCCTTCAACAGCAGCGCTCTGCGCAGATTCTTTTACTAATGGCCAATCGAGCTGGTAATGTAAAAGGAATACTTACCGGAAAAGTATTTGAATACCTTGGAGCTAAGCGACCTATTCTTGCTTTTGGAGAGGACGACAGTGATCTTCAGAACGTGATCGAATCCACAGAGGCCGGCGCATTTATTGTTCACGATGATGTCGATTCAACGGTAAGAATTATCGAAAAATGGTTTAAGGCGTATCTGGAAGGTCAGTTATTTCATGAGCCAAAAAATCTAGAAAAGTACAGTTCTAAAGAACTTGCAAAACAATTCATAGAATATCTGTATTGAATTTGAACCGATCACATTGCTTGTTGTAATTCAAGCAAAACTGATCCGATGAAAAATCATTTTCCATTCATTTTTCTAATTCTTTTCACCTCCATCTCTATTGCCAAAGAGCGTGAATCATTTTTGCCATATAAGGTATTGACTTGTGAACCAAATCAAGAATTGAAGGAGAATGAAACCGAATTCTTCTTCTATTCCCCTCACCTGGAATCAGTATATTTTGGGATGGAAGTCAGCTATTCTGTCGATGATCGGATCGGAACCACTCGAATTGATAAGCAAGGTGCTTTTTCGATAAAATCTACTCCCGGGAAACATATCATGCAATTATACCTTCCGGATCATTACGAAATTTATATCGATTCAATTGACTCCAAATCACAACACAGAACAAGTATAGAATTATATTGGGCATATACCGAACTGGAAATCAGTGTAGACAAACCAGTCATTTATTTATATCCCGAAAAAGAAATGGAGGTAAGTGTTCGATTAGAAAGTACTGGTGAGTTAAACTTTATTTATCCGCCATTCAACACTGAAAATGAATGGAAAGTAATGGCTTCGCCAAACGGCGACCTGAATCAACACGGTGATCAATACAGGTATTTATTCTGGGAGGCAACACAAGAAAATTTCATTTTTCCTGGATTCTACTTCCAGGGATTTTATTGCACACCATCAACTAGTTTGTCCATTCTTGAGGAGATTTGCGATTCGTTTGGACTTAATTCACAGGAGAAGGCAGATCTGATCACTTTCTGGGGACCAAAAGTCCAGCAAATGGAAAACTCATTCATTCGTGTACTCCTGAATGAAGAAGCGGATCGCTTTGGAACATTAAACATTCAACCTAAACCTGATCATATATACAGGATTTACCTGTTGGTTGTTAAGGATCCAGTTCTTATCGAAGAGCCAATAGAAGAGGAGTTTGCAAGTCCACAATTCTTTACTCCTATTCACAGAGAAGGATTCACAGTAGTTGAATGGGGAGGAACGGTTATTTCCGGGTCAGGTCACGAAAAATTATAATCATGAAAAATATTCTTGTTTTATTGATCGTCACCATGACATTCTTATGCTCAGCATTTGAAGAACAAAAATTCTTACCCTCTTTCGTCTTACTCGAAAAGAAACCAGATAACACTTTAAAAGTAGGTCAAAGTATGGTCTCTTTTAAAATTGAAGGGGTAGGCAAGATCACCAAAGGACAAATCATGGTTTGGTCGGCAAATGATGAGGTAGACACATCTTTCGTTCAACAGGATCATTTCTTACATACGAGTTTAAAAGCAGGCAGTTATTCTTTTCAATTCTACTTCAATAGCAGATACAATGAAATCTACTCTCCCATAACTGAAATTGAATCAGGATATCACTATACATTCGCATTACATTTTCATCAAGTTGAACTACAGATCGCTGAAAAACCGGTTATCTATTTGTATCCTGAGCGCCTAACAAAAGTGTCTGTTTCCATTGAAACTCCTGCCGAAATAAGCTTTGTATATCCTGCTTTTTACAAAGAAAAAACATGGAAAGCAGATGTCACGCCTGAAGGAAAGATCAATTGCTGGAATCAACAGTACAATTATCTTTTTTGGGAGGCAACCTACTCCAACCTGAAAGAATTACAAAGTTCAACAATGACCACTTTTTACACGACCTCTGAAAAAAGTCTTCAAACTCTTGAAAACATTTGCGATTACTTTGGTCTGAACAGCTTGGAAAAAGCAGACTTGATCACCTACTGGGGTCCGCAGCTTCAACAACTATCAAGTGCCAAGATATCGGTTTTAATGAATGAAGAAGTCGATCGTCTTGCCGGGTTGACTATTTCCCCCGAGCCAGATCATGTTTATCGCTTGTTTTTATTGATCAATCCGGAACCAGTTCTTGAAGATATACCACTTCAAAAAGCGATTACTCCTATTCAAAGAAAAGGTTTTTTTGTGATCGAATGGGGAGGCACGATTATTGGAAATAATGATGCTGTAAAACTATGATTATGAGAACAATTTTATTCCTTTTTACAATTTTGTCAGTCGGCCAAGTAATGGCTGGAGAAGGAAAATATCCGGAATTCCCTTCTATTGAATTGATCTCTAAAAAAGCCAATCCTGATCTAAAAGTGGGTAAAAGTGAGGTTGTTTTTGAAATCACAGGAATTCATGAAATTGGATTCAGCAAACCCATCGTTTGGTCAGTTGACAAAGATATTGATACCACATGGGTCATTGATGCTCATGAAATCAGGAAAACCATAAAATCAGGGAAGCATGATTTCAAGTTCTATTATTCAAGTAGATATAAAGAGATTATCACAGGGAAAATGGAATTTGAATCAGGATACACTTATGAATATCGACTTAATTTCAAGGATACTGAACGAAACCAGCAAGTGAAAAAACCGGTCATTTATTTATATCCTGAAGAGCCAACTGAAGTAACATTGAATGTTCATCCTGTTGGGGAAATGATCTTTACTTACCCTATTTTACCGGAAGAAGGTTGGAAATTCACAGCACATCCTGACGGAAAGATCGATTATGATGGGAATCAATACAATTACCTCTTCTGGGAAGCTGAACAAAAAATGGATTACAAAAACCTTAGTGTAGGTTTCTTCATTGAAGGGAATAAATCTCTAGAATTTCTCGAAGAAAAACTGACCAAAATGGGGTTCAATAGTCAGGAAAAAGCCGACATGATCACCTTCTGGGGTCCACAAATGCAGGAGCATCCTATCTGTTTTGTCCATTTTATTTTCAACGAGGCATGTGATCAATTTGCAACATTAGACATTCACCCTAAACCTGATCATGTAAACAGAGTTTATCTGACATTCACAGGTATGGATGCCATTCCATTTAACATAGTGAACACAGAACAAGATCTTCCGATCATTCAAAGAGATGGTTTTACCGTACTTGAATGGGGAGGAGTTGAAATAACATCAATCGATCTGTAAAAGAAATCTATCATTGACTGCTTCGAGATATGTACTCGTTCACTGAAAAATTATATCAATTGGCTTTTTAGCTGATGTAAATCATGTTTTGAATATTCGATTGTCGGTAGTTTTATGGTATACAAATAAAGTAAACCATGGAAACCAGGCCTTCAGTATTTTTAGTACCAACTGATTTCACAGATGCCGCGCACAGTGCAACAAGATTCGCTATGGAATTGGCAAAGGAACCACATGATCAAGTGATCTTATTGCATATCATTTCCAATGATCGTCAAAGAATAGATGCAGAGCGTCAAATAGCTTCCTTTGAAAAAGAATATACCGGAAAGGGAATTAATATTACCTCCAAAGTAGTCGCTGGAAAGCTTTCAGCAGAAATCGAAGAGGTAACGAAGATCCTTGATGTGGACCTCATCGTTTTGGGTACACATTGTATTACAGGTATAGGTAAGGTATTCAGGAGCCATGCTTTCAAAATTGTTGAAGATGTAAGTGTTCCATTGATCATCGTACAAGAAGAGACTTCATTTACAAAGATCAAAAAGATAGTGATGACCATTGACCTTGAAAGAGAAAGTGTTCAGATCGTGAGTATGGCAGCCAAGATCGGAAAGAAGTTTGGAGCCGAGATCATATTGGTTGCGAAGGAACAAACCGAAGAAATGTTCAAACAACGAAGAGATATCAACCTTCAGGTTTGTCACAAAATATTAACTGAAAAAGATATTGCCCATCGCGTTGAATTCGTTGATGGAAATGATTTCATCAGAAATATATTCGAGCTGTGCAAAAGAGAGGAAGCAGATCTTTTAGCTGCCACCTATTATCAGCAACATATTCATGTATTTACGGAATCTTTTGTTCAAACATTGGCATACAATGATTTTCACATTCCATTGCTCACAATGGATGAAGAGTCGACCCACTCAGGAACTCAGTTCGGAGCAATGTGGGGATAACAAAAAAGTCAGAAATTGCTGACTTTTTTATTTTTTCTTGTTTATGCGTTTGCACGTGGATTAGCAAAAAGTCGAACCTCATCACCTTTGATGGTGTCGCCACAAAGAATGATTAGACGTTCTACAATGTTTCTCAATTCCCGAATATTTCCAGTCCAATCCGTTTCTTGCAATGCTTTAAGAGCGTCATCTGAAAAAGATTTTCTAGGTACACCATGTTCCGTGCAAATCATGGATAAAAAGTGCTCAGCCAGTAAAGGAATATCTTCTCGTCGATCATTCAACGCCGGTACATGGATCAGGATCACTGCCAATCGATGATACAAGTCTTCTCTGAATCTACCCTCCTCGATCTCTTTGCGCAGATCTTTATTTGTAGCAGCAACAACGCGACAGTCTACTTTTATATCTCTTTCCCCTCCTACTCGCTGAATTACATTCTCCTGTAAGGCACGAAGAACTTTGGCCTGAGCACTTGCACTCATGTCTCCGATCTCATCAAGGAATAAAGTTCCACCTGAAGCCAATTCAAATTTTCCTTTTTTGTCTTTAACAGCAGAAGTGAAGGCTCCTTTTTCATGTCCGAACAATTCTGATTCGATCAATTCAGAAGGTATTGCAGCGCAGTTCACTTCAATAAAAGGCATTTTCCTTCTATTCGAATTATCATGAAGCGATCTTGCCACAAGTTCTTTACCGGTTCCGTTTCCTCCAGTGATCAATACCCTTGCATCCGATGGCGCCACCTTCTCGATCATCTCTTTGATCTTCACAATCCCTTCAGACTCACCAATTATGGAGCTTCCTTTGAAACGTTTTACGGTAGTTTTCAATTGCTTAGTTTCTTCAACCAATACTGTTTTATCTTTTGCATTACGGATCGTAACCAGAATACGGTTCAGGTCCAATGGTTTCTCAATAAAATCAAAGGCTCCTTTCTTGATCGCTTGTACTGCAGTATCGATATTTCCATGACCGCTGATCATAATGATGGGAGTATCCACTTTTGATTTGATCAACTCATCGAGCACTTCCATACCATCCATCTGTGGCATTTTGATATCACAAAAAATGATATCATATAAAGTAGACTTAGCCTTTTCAACGCCCTGCTTCCCATCTTCTGCCTCATCAACCGTAAATTCCTCAAATTCAAGGATCTCACGTAAGGCTCTTCTTATGGCTCTCTCGTCATCAATGATCAGGATCTTTCCCATGTAAATTTTAAATTGGTATTCGCAAATATAGAGAACAAGGAGCAAAGAACAAGGTAGCCGGTATAGAGAGCATAAGATCTTGAATAGTTAAGAATTTGTTAAAGAGGGATTTGAAGTCTTTTGAAGAGGCAACGCTGGTCATAATAAGGCGTTATGGCAAAAACACTACTTATGATCCGTACATTACTACTACTTTATCTGACCTCCTCATTCAATCTGACCGCACAGGATAGTTTAAATGTGAAAGATTCACAGGTTGATTCAATCATATTAACCCCACCTATAACAGTTCAACTGGACTCAAATTGGATGTATCCCATTAGTATTCTTCCGCCTTATATTCCGCCGCCATGTATTCTTCCATTACCTCCCATGATGCCACCGGAATGGATTTTTAATCCAGGGATTTGCACGATTACATTGATTTCTCCATATAATCCAGCAGGCGCACAAAATGATATTGCTAAAAAGGAAGTCAAATTGCTTTTTCCGGGTGGATTCGCTGGAACTCCTAATCTTGATAGTAAAGAAGCTATTGCATTCTCCAAAAAATATTCTGTCAAACTTATATGTCAGGGTTGCCTGCGTAATGAAGGTGATGATGAAGAAGGATATAACAGGTTAGTTTTTGCCTATCTGGATCAGCTGTATGGAAACGCATGGCGAAACGAGCTATCAGAAATGCCTGTTGGAATGGTAGATCCTAAAACAGAGATATCAAAAAAAGAGATCACACAACAAAAAAACAACGAAATCAATTCTGTTGTGCCGAAAGTAACAGCTCCTAAAAAAGCCTCATTCCCTTTTATATCTGTTTTTGGAACACTTCTGATCGTAACTGGGATTTTTGCCTTTAGGCGAAAAATGAAATCAACTAAATAGCAAGGAATATTCTTTCTTTTCAACTAAACATCTGATTTTGAGCTATTGTTCAAAGCATGAATAAGCGAATAGTTCTTATTTTGATACCTTTATAGCTCACCGGTTCAACATGAGATCAATTTTACTCACCTGTTTTCTGTTCACTTTTGTGATCCTTAACGCACAAACTCCTGACAGATATAATTTTATTCAAAAGCAAACAGATTCATCCATCCTGATCGCCTGGAGAACATCTCTTCCGGTAATTGGAACTCTTGAATGGGGATTGGATTCAGCAAATCTGTACAATATCATCTCAAACCCAATTTCAACAGACAAACATGCTTACGAATTGTTCGATTTAACTCCAGACACCAAATATTACTACCGATCTTCAACAAATACCGGATATATCTCTGCAGTAGACCATTTTTACACGGCGAAAGGACCAGATCAATCCCACTTTTCGTTTCTGCACTATGGAGATTGCGGCTATAATAACTCCGTACAAAATACAATTGCAGCATTAATGCTTCAGGAAAGGGCGAATTTTGGTATTGTATCGGGTGATGTAGACCAGTCGATCGGGAACAATTATGATGTACTTTACTTCGATGTCTATAAGGACATTCTCAAAAATTACTGTCACTTTACCGCGATTGGAAATCATGACACCTATTATGATGACGCTGCAACTTATCTGGACGCGTTCTATCTTCCGACGAACAACCCGCAACAAAGTGAAAGATACTATTCATTCATTTGGGGAAATGCCAAATTCATCTGCTTGGATTCTAACATTCCATATACAGAAGGGAGTGACCAATATGCGTGGTTACTGGATGAATTGAAATGCAACAATCAACAATGGCTTTTTGTCTTTTTCCATCACCCACCCTGGACTAATGCATGGAGCGCCGACTATTTCATCCCTTTCACAGATTACTTTTTATATCAGGGAAATGTCGATATGCGCACACAGTTGGTGCCACTATTCGAGCAATATGATGTTGACTTTGTCTTAAATGGTCACTCGCATTGCTATCAAAGGGGTCAATTAAATGGTGTTAAATACGTTATTTCAGGAGGAGCCGGTTCTGCTACTATGGACTTTAACACCAATAGCAATTCACCAAATATTGATACCGAGATCTACACGAATCAATATGTACGTTTCAATATCGATTCGGACACAGCGACATACGTCTGCATTAACTCGGCAGGTGATGTCATCGACTCTGTTTTTACACAAAAATTGAACTGGACCCCTTTTGAGATTGCTATCAGTGCCGCAAACGATTCCTTGTATGCCAGCAACGGAGTAACTTATCAATGGTTTTTAGATGGTAATCCCATTTTTGGGGCAACTGATTCGGTATATTTCCCAACTACGAATGGAAATTATCAAGTCGAAGTGACAAATTCAAAAGGATGTACATTCCTATCGGATATCTTCGCTTTGTTCAATGTTTCTCTTGGAGAATGGTCAAAGAACATACAGATCTATCCAAATCCAGCCCAACATTATGTCATCATCGATAATCTTACAGAGGTTTCCGGGGAGATACTGGTTACGGATATGTATGGCAAAGCGATATCCAATTTCAAAATGAACTCCAATTCAAAGCTTCAGCTAGACATTGATCAATTAAGTGATGGACTCTATTTTATTCGAATCATCACTCCATTTGGCGAAATGGTGGAACGGGTTATCATTAATTAAACTAGTCCTTTTTGAGTTTTTTATAAGAACTTGATGAGTTTACTTTTTATGGATAATCGTGATAATCACATCACAACATCATGAAGTTTATCAAGTACTATATTCTGTTTTTCACTATTCAAGTCCAGCAGTTTTCGATTGCACAGCATTCGATCCAAGGATGCTACAACGCCAACTTTGCAATCGCAGGTTGGTTTGGATTGCAAATGGAATTTTATGAGGACCAAACGTTTTCTTATCTTTTTGCAGGTGACCTATTTTATGATAAAGCTTCGGGTACATACGAAATAAGAGGCAAGGAAATAATCTTATCCTTTAAACCAATGACTGATTCAATTGAAATTTCAATGCCTGATTCACTGGGGAATATGATCACGTCTCATTTTCCTGCTCCTGAAAACATTGCTTCCAATCACAGACCTACCAGATTATTAATGAAGAAAGATCATTTGATTCTATATGACGAAAATGGACAAATCGTACGAAGGAAATATAGTCATGGAAACCGAAGAAAAAGGTATTATCTGACGAGAGGAATTTGTGAATGATTCCATCTATAAAACTTAATATTCTGCTACATTTATAGTATTGACTGTTTTCTAATTGGATATGAAAAAACAACAGGAAATTACTATCGATAATTATCTCGACAGCCATTACATCCACAGAAGTAATTGGCTAAGGGCTGCAGTTTTAGGGGCCAATGATGGCATTATCTCCATTTCAAGTCTTGCCATAGGTGTAGCCGCGGCAAGTACCGAAAGAGAACCTATTGTTCTTGCCACTGTAGCCGGACTTGTGGCAGGAGCATTATCAATGGCTGCCGGAGAATACGTTTCGGTAAGCTCTCAGACCGACACTGAAAAGGCAGATATTGAAAGAGAAGCGAAAGAGCTCAAAGAAATGCCGGAGCAGGAATTACAAATCCTTGCTGAGATCTACGAACAAAGAGGCCTCAAAAAGGAAACAGCCATGCAGGTCGCAAAAGAATTAACTGAAAATGATGCACTATCAGCCCATGTTAGGGATGAACTAGGCATCAATAAAATAAGTCAGGCCAATCCGATCCAAGCGGCTTTGGCATCCGGCGCTTCATTTCTAGTCGGAGGAATACTCCCACTTATGGTGGCCTTATTCGCCTCTGTCCAAGGTATGGAATATTGGATGTATGGGTTCACGATCGTTTTTCTAATGATTTTAGGTATACTTTCTGCTCGAACAGGAGGATCAAGAATTTCAAAAGCCATACTCAGAATTACTATCTGGGGAACGATCGCTATGGGCTTATCAGCATTAGTAGGATACCTGTTCGGGGTCAATGTGTAAAAACACTTGATTTATAAGACTTTCATGATGTCATAACAGTAATGACGTTCAGTTAAACAATGTTAAATACATAAAAAACAATAGCATTGTTTTCGATAGTAATACTATTATATTTGCGATGTATTACTATTTAAATGCAAGAGTTAAATTCAAAAATAGAGTTCAAGATCAACCCAAGCGTCTACAAAAAAGATCCTCTTTCAAGTGACCTCGGGATTAATATTGTAGAACAAGGCATTGATCAAATCGTTGAGTTGGGATTTGAAAACTTCACTTTTAAAAAATTAGCCCAAAGGATCAATTCTACAGAAGCATCCGTTTACAGATACTTTGAGAGCAAACATCATTTATTATCTTACCTGACACAATGGTACTGGAACTGGTTAGAATACAGGATTGTTATCGGGACTTTAAATATTCCTGATCCAAAAATCAGACTTGAGAATGCCATTAAATGTTTGACTGAAGAAATCAAAGAAGATCAAAACTTCAGCAGGATCAACGAAGTGAAACTTCATCAAATTGTTATCACAGAGTCATCGAAAGTATACATGTGTAAGTCTGTCGATGAAAACAATGCGTCAGGTTTTTATCAGGTTTACAAATCTCTCGTACAACGTGTAGCAGACATTATCTTGGAAATTAGTCCCAAGTTTAAATATCCGCACATGCTCGTATCAACGATTATTGAAGGAGCTCATCATCAGCGTTTTTTTGCCGATCACTTACCTCGACTTACGGATCAGATTGAAAATGAAGATGCAGTTACTTCATTTTACATTCAACTCGCAAATCGACAATTAAGAATTGAAAAATAAACGCACAATATCATTGATCAATTGTCTTAACAAAGGAGTCTGCCATTAATAGTAAATTAAACTATGGAAAACGAAAAATTAAGTCCAATAAAACGCTTCTGGTTATTACTAAAACCAGATGGGCAAGAAATACGGAACTTATATATCTATGCGGTGATCATTGGGTTATTAAACCTCGCATTACCAATTGGGATTCAGGCGATCATCAATCTGATCCAAGGTGGTGCCGTTAGTACTTCATGGATCGTTCTTACCGTTTTAGTAGCAGGTGCTATTGCTTTAAGTGGGATCTTGCAGATCAATCAGCTCAGAATCACAGAAAATCTTCAGCAAAAGATCTTCACTCGTGCTGCATTTGAGTTTACCTACAGAATTCCAAGAATTAGACTGGAGCAATTGTTTAAGCAATATGCTCCGGAATTAATGAATCGATTCTTCGATGTCATTTCGGTTCAAAAAGGAATAACAAAGATCCTAATCGATTTCTCTGCTGCCAGCATACAAGTAGTTTTCGGATTGGTACTGCTATCGTTATATCATCCGTTCTTTATCGTATTCAGTCTTCTGCTCGTGATAATGATCATTGCCATATTCAGATACACAATGAAGCGCGGAATGACAACCAGCCTTAGAGAATCAAAACACAAATATCAAGTTGCGCATTGGTTAGAAGAGATCGCTCGTTCCAACACTACTTTTAAACTGGCAGGAAAGACAGATATTACAATGGATCATACGGACGACCATGTCGAAGACTACATTGACGCCAGAGAAAATCATTTCATGGTTCTAAAATGGCAATATACCCTGATGGTAGTCTTTAAAGTTCTTGTAGCCGTAGGACTTTTATTGATCGGTGGATTGCTTGTCATCGAACAGCAAATGAATATTGGTCAATTCGTAGCAGCTGAGATCGTGATTCTACTTGTTGTAAACTCTGTAGAAAAAGTGATCCTTAGCTTTGAAACGATCTATGATGTTTTAACAGCTTTGGAGAAGCTGGGGCAAGTAACTGATCTTGAACTTGAAAGAGAAGGAGGTATTTCTCTCAATGTTGCATCTGGTGGAGTAAATCTGGATATCGAGCAGCTCTCTTATCAGTACCCACAAGAACATAAGATGGCAATTAACAAGGTTTCTTTCAAAATTGCGGCAGGTGAAAGAGTATTAGTGACGGGTAATAACGACAGTGGTAAATCGACTTTACTTTATCTGATCAGTGGACTATTGACTCCTGTATCAGGTTCAGTATTAATAGAAGGTATTCCGCTAAACAATTACAATTTCGAACAATTACGCAGTTATATTGGTGGTTATTTAAGAGATGAGTCACTGTTTGAGGGTACACTCTTTGAAAATATCGCGCTGGGGAGAGAAGGAGCAACACCCGAAAATGTACGATGGGCGATTGAAATTGCTGGTTTGAAGGGATTGATAGGATCCTTACCAAATGGTTATGATATGGTCATCTTGCCACATGGGAAGCAATTTTCGAAGAGTACGGTTGCCAAATTACTTATCGCACGAGCTATAGCAGACAAACCTAAATTATTGTTACTAGAAAACAGTTTTTCTGTCTTTTCAACTGAAGATCGCAAGCGCATTTTAAGCGCTCTTCTAGACAAACAATATCCATGGACGATCATCATGTCAAGCTCTCAACCAATAGACTTATTAGAAATGATCGATCAGCGAATAGAAATGTCAAATGGTGAGATCAAATCAAAAAATTAATAGTCATGCTTAACATTTCAAATAACAGCGTTGCGTCAAGGATCGACATTAAAGCTCATAAAGTACTTCGAGCTGTCGAATCAAAAAAATCAGGTAAGATCATACAGCGGATCATCATCTGGAGCATGATCATAATCCTGATTATTCTTATCCTTCCCTGGACGCAAAACGTCAGGACTTCAGGCTCTCTTACAACGCTCAATCCAGATCAACGACCGCAAGAGATCCAATCTATTATTTCAGGTCGAATTGACGAATGGAGAGTTAAGGAAGGTGATCTTGTTAAAAAGGGAGACACCATTGCAATTATTTCTGAGATCAAAGATGCTTATTTTGACGTCGACCTCTTGAAAAGGACTCAAAATCAGCTTGACTTAAAGAAGAGATCCGTAGATTCCTACGCAGGTAAACTGGAAGCACAGAATTCACAGCTTGAGGCACTCATCGATATTCGAAATTTTGAAAGCAATAAGATCAAGGTTAAAGTTCGTCAGCTTCGATTGAAAATACAAAACGACAGCATCGCTTTCGAAGCGGCAAAACTGGATCAAAGTATTGCTCAATATCAATATGAGCGTATGGATAGCTTGCACCGTAAAGGTCTTAAATCACTTGCGGACCTTGAAGGAAGAAGAACAAAAGCGCAACAGGCAGCATCGAAGGAGCTCGCGGCTTACAACCAGTGGGAAAGCGACAAGAATGAATTACTCAACTTGCAGATCGAACTAAACAATATCAATGCGAAATTTGAGTCAGATTACTCAAAGATCTTATCAGACAAATTCTCCACTGAGACCAATAAATTTGAAACTGAAACAACGATAAATAAACTTGAGAATCAGTATTCCAACTATCAGGTCAGACAAGGATATTACGTGATCAAAGCACCTCAGGACGGATACGTGACAAAAGTTATGGTTCAAGGTATCGGAGAAACTGTTAAAGAGGGAGCGCCTATCCTGAGCTTTATGCCTAAAACATATGATCTTGCGGTGGCAATCTATGTAGATCCAATAGACATGCCTTTAATGAATATTGGAGAACACGTACGATTACAGTTTGATGGATGGCCAGCAATTGTATTCTCAGGATGGCCAGGTGCAAGCTACGGTACGTATGGTGGAGAGATCTATGGAATGGATCAGTTCATCAGTCCAAATGGTAAATACCGTGTACTAGTTAAACCCGATCATACCAGTGATCATAAATGGCCGAAAGACTTGAGAGTCGGTGGTGGAACCAAAGCGATGATCTTACTCAATGATGTACCTGTTTATTATGAACTTTGGCGAAAGATCAATGGATTCCCTCCTGAGTTTTATGAAGTAGAACCCAAGGAAAAAACAAAATCAAAATGAAATTAACAGCAGTTATTTTCTCGGTCTTATTTCTTATCAGAGGAATTGTTGCTCAGGACAGTACTCAGGTACTTACCTATGACCAGTTTATCAAACAAGTGCTTGAAAACCATCCATATGCTTATCAGGCTGCAATCGTGCTTGAAAAAGGAGAATCTACGATTCGAAAATCACGAGGTGCCTTTGACCCCAAATTAATGGGAAATGCAAACCAAAAATACTTTGATGGCACTCAATACTATAGTCGTTTAAATGGAGCCTTAAAAGTGCCGACCTGGTTTGGTATCTCTCTGGAATCTGGATACGAGATCAACGAAGGATCGTATTTGAATCCGGAGAACAGAGTACCCGATGCGGGACTTTGGTACGCAGGAGTCAGAATGGAACTTGGAAATGGTCTCATCATTGATCAGCGAAGAGCAGAATTGGAGAAAGCCAAGCTTTATCAGCAAAGTACAATAATTGAAAATCAAATTTTGTTGAATGAATTGAAAAGGGATGCATCGATCGCATATTGGGATTGGTATCGTTCCTATCAGGAAATGAACATCTATCAAACTGCTCTTCAAAATGCTGTAACTAGATTAGAAGCGACCAAAGGGGCCGCTGAATTTGGCGACAGGCCATTGATTGATACAGTTGAAGCGTCATTGTTAGTGCAGAACAGAAAGATATCCCTAATCAAAGCCACAACAAAATATAAAAATTCCATTCAAAAAATGGAGATGTATTTGTGGGACGAAGGGATGATCCCTCTTGAATTGAACAATGCAATTCCTGAAATCGCTTCAGAAAAAAAGGATTTGCTTTTACCTTTATCTTTGGACTCTCTAATCCAGGACCATCCCTTCCTTTCGATGAATCGATTAATGCTCGATCAACTTGAAGTCGATCTCAAATTAAAACGGGAACAACTAAAACCTCAAGTCACCTTAAAATACAATGCGATCAGTGAACCGGTTAATGGAAATCCTCTTCCATCCTACTCTAGTTCTAACTATACGTGGGGAGCAACTTTTGCTTATCCTCTATTCCTGCGTAAAGAGAGAGGTGAATTACAAATTGCTAACTTGAAACTGCAGGAACAGGAAGTGAAGTTCAAAACAGAAACAGCAAAGCTGACATACAACCTAAACTCAGTAGTAAATGACTACTACATGAATCTTGAGCAATTTGAAATGACAAAAGATATGTTATCAAGTAGCTTTTCACTTTTCGAGGCAGAGCGAACTCTTTTTGAATTGGGCGAAAGTTCTGTTTTTATGATCAACTCAAGGGAAAACTATTGGCTTCAGATCGGTATTCAAAATATTCAATCTGAAAACCTATGCAGAACTATACAGGCAGAACTTGAATATCTCTTAATGCCGACAATCAAGTAAAAAGTATTATTCTCAGACTATATTGGGTTAATTCTCTTTTGTCCGAATATATCCTTCTTTGAATTTTTTCAGCTCTTTGATTATGTCTTCTCGCTCAAGAGATAATCTCTCAAATTCCGTTGAATGTTCTTTTTTGAGACGTTTTGCTTTAAGGTATTGAATCTGAAAAATAACATGTTTAGAGTAATATAATCCAAACCTAAAGAGAGGATATCCCAAAAACATCGAACCAAGAGCTAAGAGCCATTTCCCAGTCAAGAGTCCAAGTCCTAAGAACAGCAATAAATTCCAGATCATAAAAATGACCAATCCTGTTGCAAAGATCATCGAAGCAGTGAAAGCATCATCAAAGGTCTTCCCTTTTTCGATCATTGGCTTCAGTTTTTTCATATAAATCCCCTTTGAAAGTCCAAAAGGAACATAGAAGAACAAAAGGGACAAAAACGCTATCGGAGCACCAATTGACAGAAGAAGAATCCGATAAATTGAAAATTTAATCCTACTGGATCTATTGATCTGATCGTCTGTCGCTCCAATCGACTTAAGATCCTCAAAATATGCTTTAATTCGACCCGACATTTTCGAAAAGCTATCTTGATCATTCTTTTCATAATATTCTATTGCATTGGCTACCCCTTGAGCATACGAAAAAAGAGCTTCTTCATCCTTTGAAGATATTCCCTCCTCAACCCTAAACACATTGATGAAAAGACGATTAATGTACCTTACCAGATCTTGATTTGCGTCATTGCTGATATTAATAATCAAGTTCTCCATTTCTTTCTGCATTTTTTCAGCTTTCGTTCGCAGAACATCCGTAGGTTCTAATCCAGAATAATCTCCAGAAAAATCAACAGGAGCACCGAAATTCACAACAACTCTACTTTGAAATTCATGTGGATTAGAATAATTGATCCCAACTGGAATGATTGGAACCGTAGCTTCGTGTTTCATGTATTCTTCAAATCCTTCCTTAATCCTTATTGCTCCCGTTTTTAACTCTCTGATCCGTGAGACCGTTTCACTACTTGCTTCAGGAAAAATAAGTATTGATTTACCTTGTGATAAACTCTTGTAACATTCCCTAAACATCTCTACATTACTCGCAGGTTTACCATTTGATAACCAAGGACGATGAACCGGGATCATATTAAAATGTTCTTTAAAGAGATAAGACTGGAAACCTTTCCCAAACCAGTTTTCACCCGCCAGAAAATAGATTCTTGCATCAATAGACAAGCCTACCACCAATGGATCTATAAGTGCACTTGGGTGATTAGCCACAAATATGGCAGGACTATTTTTCGGAATGTTCTTTTTACCAAGTATTACAAACTGTCTGAAGAATGCTCTAATGGAATAATTGATTAATTGCTTTAATATGAAATAGATCATCAGGTGAAGATAGTAAATAAGGAGAAAACAAATTTTTCATGTTTAGGCGTATATCTTATAATTTAGTGCGTGAAAAATGTCAAAATGATCTAATCAATGAACCCATTAGTAGACGAGCATATCCGCAATTCCAAAAAATGGTCGAAGGAACTGTTACTACTTCAGGAAATCCTTCTTGAGTGTGGTCTCTCCGAAGAATTCAAATGGAGACAACCCTGTTATCTGCACGGAACCGCAAATGTTTGCATCCTAGGGTCATTTAAAGAATTCTGCAGCCTCGCATTTTTCAAAGGTGTTTTACTTAATGATGCCGAGCAATTGATGGTAAGTCCAGGAGTGAATTCTCAATCTGTGAAAATGTTCAAATTTCAATCTTTAGAGGAAATTTTAGAACTTCGCCATCTCATAAAAACCACGATTTTCGAAGCAATAGAAATTGAAAAAGCAGGATTAAAGGTTGAAAAAGATCAAAACAATAAACCCCAAATTCCAGAAGAATTAACGTCTAAGATGGATCTGGATCCACTCTTAAAAAATGCATTTGAATCATTAACTCCTGGCAGGAAGCGAGCCTACTTAATGTTTTTTGAAGAAGCAAAACAGTCAAAAACGAGAGAAGCTCGAATTGAAAAATACATTCCGAGGATCCTTAAGGGTAAAGGAATGAATGACTGCATTTGTGGACATTCCAAGAGAATGCCTAATTGCGACGGGTCGCATAAGTACTTCAATCAATAATGAAAAAAATTGCACAAGATTTGCAAAGAACTGTGCTTTAAGATAAAACCATGAAACAACTGATCGCCCTTCTGACACTATTTTCTGTCTTCTCTGTATTCAGTCAAAACTGTGGAAATTGCACCTCGACCTATTCTTCTTCTGCCACCATCAATTTGAATGTACTTGTCGGAGAAACATTTTGTATTGACGCAGGTGTAACCATCACCGGAGATGAACCTGAAAGTCATGGTTTTGTAACGTATCACGTTGAACAAGTTCCAGGGTTAACTCCTGGAATGCATATCATGAATCATGCTGACATTTATTTCGATTTTAATGACCCAATCATTACCAATGAAACCTGGCATACGATCTATGAAGGATTTCCTGCTGTAGCTTCAATAAATGAATTCATTCAACCAACTACCAATATCCTGATCTTTCCAAACCCGACTAACGAGACGATCACTATTAAACAAGATGACATGATCATTCGTGATTATATCATCTATGATATTCAGGGGAAGATGATCATATCGGGAACACTTTCAGAAAAAATGACCCATGTTTCAATGATCAAGTGCAGCAAAGGAATTTACTTGATTAAAATTGAAGGAATTGCTGAGCCTATCCGAATCGTAAGAAACTAGAAAAGAATTTTAAAGAATGAACGATCCAGTTGAGGAATACATTGATCAATTTGATGATGAAACAAGAATTCGGTTAGTCGAGATCAGGAAGCTTGTCAAGCAATTGGCTCCAGATGCACTTGAAGGTTTTTCTTATTCGATGCCCTCCTATAAGCTCAATAAAAAACCTTTGATCTATTTTGCCGCGTATAAAAACCAAATAGGACTTTATGCAACTCCTAACACTCATGCTTACTTTAAAGATCAATTGAAACCCTATAAACAAGGTAAAGGTTCAGTGCAGTTCCTAAATAAACAGCCACTACCACTTGATTTGATCAGTGAAATGATTAAATTCAGGATTAAAGTACTGACCAGTAATGATTGAACTTGTAATAATAAAAACATTTGACTCGGCTCCGGAAGCTCATATCTACAAAAACAGGTTGGAAAGCGATGGTGTAGAATGCTTTATCCATGATGAATTCATTGTTAGTGTAAATCCATTGTATTCAAATGCGGTCGGAGGGATCAAACTTAAAGTCAAAAAAGAAGACCTTAATCAAGCATTGGAGATTCTTCGATCAATAGAGGCCCAACCATTTACGGATAATGAAGGAAATCTAATTACCTGTGCTAAATGTGGATCAACTTCCTTAAATAGCGACTATACCAGTATGAAGGATGCCAAAGGCATTGTAGCAGCAATCATCTCCTTTTTGTTTTATGTTTTCCCATTGCATTTCAAGAGGATCTACAAGTGCAATGATTGCGGACATGAATTTGACAGGAAGAAAATACTATAGGCCAGTTTCGATTTTTTATTCATCTAAATGTAGATTTCAATTAC
>Ga0070743_10000074_pt1 | contig 31398 bp, 23 predicted proteins | sample ColrivemetaGS697_FD_70187 | JGI IMG/M metagenome (GOLD analysis project Ga0070743, IMG submission 70187) | Estuarine microbial communities from the Columbia River estuary, USA - metaG S.697 | ecosystem: Environmental > Aquatic > Marine > Intertidal zone > Estuary | place: USA: Columbia River... | reverse complement strand
GCGAACAGAAACTTATTCGGTGAAACCAGATTGGTTTTAACAGCATACATCACAATACCGGCAGTGTTCTTCACTCCTAATTTTGCCATTATATTCTTTCGGTGAGTATTGATGGTATGGTTCGATAAAAAGAGCTGTTCTGCGATCTGAGCATTCGTATTCCCTTCAGCGATTAAGACGATGATCTCATTTTCGCGTTCAGAAAGTACGACAGGTTCGCATGAGAAAGATTCAAAATCTATGTCGTCAACATTAATTGATGCTTTCTGAATTGTTTCGAGGATTTGGCCACAAAAGAATTTATTTCCTCTTGAAGTTTCCTTGACAGCATTCACGATCTCCCCAAGATCACAGTCCTTTTTGACATAACTGCGCACTCCTGTGCGCAATGCATCTACCAATACCTGTGCAGATTGTTCAGGTGTTATCGCCAGTACTTTCGATTCAGAAGATTCTTGAATTGCCTTTCGAATAATATCGATATCGAAACCAGGTGATGTATAATCGATCACGATCAATGAAGCACCGAAATTTCTCACTTGCTCCATCAATTCGTCATTATCCCTTGCTTCACCGACGATCTTCACCTTATCGATGGAATTGAGAACAGTTCTTAAACCAACTCTCATAAGATCATTACTATCTGCTAGGATTACTCGCACCTTATTTAGAATAATTTTAAACAAAGTTAAAGATCAAAATTCAAATCGAGAGAATCAAACCATTATTCTTTTCAACAAAAGATTAATAAAAAGCCCGGATAAACCGGGCTCACTATTTCATGTCAAATAATTATCTCGTAAACAACATCTCTCTGAACTTTGGCAATGGCCACATTTCGTCATCGATCAAAAGTTCAAGCTTATCAGCATGATAACGGATCTCATCAAAATGAACCTTTACTTTATCGCAATACGCTTCAGCCTTTTCTTCTGCATGCTCGATCTGGTTCGCTGCCTTTCTTTCTTTTAACATGTGATCAGCTGCGTGCTTCATCTGATTCAAGTGAACTGAAATACGCTGAATCAATTCGATCTGACCTTTTGCCGCTTCTTTTCCAGCTTTATCTCCAAGAACATTGATCAACCCCTGAACGTTCGCAATCAATTTATTCTGATATTCGATCACAGAAGGAATGATCATTGATTGAACAACATCACCCATGATACGAGCTTCAATCTGGATTTTCAGAATATAATTCTCGAATTCGATCTCCTTTCTTGCCTCCAATTCCCTAAAAGTAAGTACGCCCATTTCGTCGAACAAAGCAGCTACTTTCTTCTCTCCCCATACCTTCAAAGCCCTTGGTGTATCTTTTAAGTTGCTTAATCCTCTTTTCTCAGCTTCAATTCTCCATTCGTCACCATATCCATTTCCTTCGAATCTGATCTTTTTCGATTCCTTGATCAATTTCTGAAGTTCTTTAAGAATAGCTTCGTCCTTTCCTTCTCCCTTATCGATACGAGCATCTACTGATTTCTTGAATTCCTTCAATTGCTTCGCCATGATAGTATTCAAAACGATCATTGCTGAAGAACAGTTCGCCGTTGAACCTACTGCTCTGAACTCAAACTTATTTCCTGTAAAAGCAAATGGTGAAGTTCTGTTACGATCTGTATTATCTAAAAGGATCTGAGGAATTTTCCCAATATTCAGTTTCAATTCAGTCTTATCTTCAGGAGTCATTTTTCCAGACTTCACATTCTTTTCGATATCATCCAATAATGACGACAACTGTGAACCAATGAAAGTAGAAATGATTGCTGGTGGCGCCTCATTTGCTCCAAGACGGTGATCGTTTCCTGCAGATGCAATTGCAGCTCTCAGAATATCCGAATTATCGTGGATCGCCTTGATCGTATTCACGAAGAAAGTAAGGAACTGAAGGTTTGATTTTGGATTTTTTCCAGGAGCAAGCAAGTTCACACCCGTATTCGTTCCTAATGACCAGTTATTGTGTTTTCCTGATCCATTTACTCCTGCAAATGGCTTCTCGTGGAACAATACTCTGAAATTATGCTTTCTTGCGATCTTTTCCATCACATCCATCAATAAAAGGTTGTGATCATTCGCCAGGTTACACTCCTCAAAGATCGGTGCACATTCAAACTGGTTTGGCGCCACCTCGTTGTGACGAGTCGTAACAGGAATACCAAGTTTCAACGATTCTGTTTCATATTCTCTCATGAAAGCTGTAACGCGATCAGGAATAGATCCAAAATAATGATCTTCCAACTGCTGACCTTTTGCAGCTGCATGTCCAAACAAAGCTCTTCCTGTCATCATTAAATCCGGACGAGCATTGAACAAAGCCTGGTCGATCAGGAAGAACTCCTGCTCCCATCCAAGCGTAGCGTTAACTTTTGTGACATTCTTATCAAAATACTGACAAACCTCAACAGCAGCTTGATCTACAGCATGCAAAGCTTTCAATAAAGGCATTTTATAATCCAGAGATTCTCCAGTATACGAAATGAAGATCGTTGGAATACAAAGTGTCTTACCAATAACAAACGCAGGCGAAGAAGGATCCCATGCAGTATATCCTCTTGCCTCAAATGTATTTCTGATCCCTCCATTCGGGAATGATGACGCATCCGGCTCTTGTTGAACCAAAAGATCACCATTAAAACTTTCAATTGCTTTTCCTGGACCAACAGGCTTGAAGAATGCATCATGCTTTTCAGCTGTTGCTCCTGTCAAAGGCTGAAACCAGTGTGTATAATGCGTAGCTCCTTTTGTCAAAGCCCAATCTTTCATAGCTGAAGCTACCTGATCTGCCATTTTACGATCCAACTGAGTTCCATTCTGAATGGACTCAGCCATTGATTTAAACGCTTCTGAAGGAAGATACTCCCTCATTACTTCCATATGAAATACGTTCTGACCAAATAAATCAGATAATTTCCCATTGTACTCAATGTATTTTGGTGTTCTGTTCAACACATCCTGATAAGCTTGCTGCCTTTTTGTTGCCATTTTTGAAAGATTTTGTGCAAATGTACTTCAAATTTAAACCCTTAATTAAAATTTTTAATGATTTTTTATCAACACCCCCTGTTTAGAAAGGGGGTCTCTTGAAATTTTTAATATTTTTCCTTTAAATAAGCCTAAAAACCCATTTAACTCGTTACTTTTTCATCAATTTCAATTATCTTTTCAAAAATTATCCGCTTGAAAACGTTCTTCTACCTTTTAGTCGTCTTTTTAAACACAACCTTGTTCTCTCAGGATACAATCGTAATACAATACCCGTTAAAACCAGAGCTACTTCCAGAAAAGCTAAACGATACAATAGTTATTAATAGTCCAATGGACGGCACCATACTATTCGGCACCACCCTTTTACCTAATACTTCTAACCAGGTATATCTGTATGGTTTTGGATTGTACTTGCAAAGCATGAATGGTTCAGAATGCATGAATGACATGGGGAAACCTGAGAGCTTTGCTGATTTTGTCCAGAATATTGATCTCACAGACACCAGTCTCCTCGTCAATATCCAGATAAGTGCGAATTGCTGCCACTCTTTCCTTGGAGACGCATCAGTCGTAGACGACACAATTTTTCAATTGATCTATTACGGTTATGGCGCAGGGTATTGCGCGTGCAACTGTTGTTTTGGACTCACTTATTATTTTACCAGAGAAGATTATGGCAGGGAAGAATTTGATCGGATTCGATATGTCATGATCAATGAAGACAGGAATCATCTTTACCCATTCAGGAAATGATCAACGATTAATTAGTCGCTTAAAGAATGGAATATCATACGTAAGCTCAGAAACCTTATTCGGATCAAAAACTCTGGCAGCAAATTCCTTGATATCATTTCCGTCGATCGAATCAATGATCTCATGGATATGAACGATCGAATCGATCTCATTATGGATCAGGATATTCTTTGCATGACTAAACATGAGCTCAAGATTAGAGTCCAGAGACAAAGCAATATGCCCCTTCAATTGCTCTTTGGATTGCTCAAGCTCATCCGCAGGAATTCCCTCACGGATCACCTTATCCAGCTCTGAACTAACCAATTGAATGCATTCTTTCAAATATTTCCTATCGGTACCCAGATAAATGGTCCAGAATCCTGAGTCAGAATAAGACGAATATCCTCCTTCGATATTATAGGCATATCCTTTTTCTTCACGAATCAGAAGAGACAACTTTGAATTAGAGGCTGGCCCACCCAGATAGTTGATCAATAGCGCCATCAGCCTTCTTTCATCATCATTATAAGAAGGTGCTATTCCTCCCAGAACATAATGAACCTGACTGTTCGCATTCTTCTTAAGTACTTTGAACGGTTTTACCAATTTAGGCGCCACCACATTAATTCCGTTATCTTTTCCTTTTATGGATCCAAAATACTCTTCCAACTGCGATTTCAACGCTTCAATCTCAAAGTTCCCTACAACGGAGACCACCATTCTTTCAGGAACAAATAAGCGATGTACAAAATTTAAGATCTGTTTTCGGGTAAAAGATTTCACTGACTTTTTAGATCCTAAAATATTTTCTCCAAGCGGATGATCTTTGAATAGCAATGCTTCGAAATCTTCGATCAGATTGTCCACAGGTGAATCTTCATAGGAAAGGATCTCATCCAGAACAACATCCTTCTCTTTTTCAATCTCCTCTTCGGGAAAATCAGCATTTTTCACAATATCACTCAAGAGATCCGCTGCGATATCAAAATGTTGTCTTCGAAAAGATGCATAAACACAAAGCTCTTCTTTATTCGTGTATGCGTTCAGCTCACCTCCTACTTTATCCAGATCCGACACGATCTGAATTGAATTTCGCTTTTTAGTTCCTTTAAATATGCAGTGTTCTACAAAATGAGCAAGACCATCTTCCCCTGGCCCCTCAAATCTAGAACCGGAAAGGATCATCACCCCCATATGCGCAACAAATGAATCGCGATGTTCAAAAACAACTCGAATTCCATTGTTTAAAGAAATGATATTTGGATGTATTTCATGCATCAAGGATTCCTTCTAAAAATCTCCCACCTGCTTTCACTCTTTCGATATACGATCCTGTCGTGCAACCTTGATCTTCTACCTTGCCAGAACTCAACCTCAACAGGGCGAACCAGGTACCCTCCCCAATGATCTGGACGAGGAACATCATCCGGAAACTTTTCAGCATACTCATGAACGCGGTCCTCGAGCTCCTTTCTGGAATCAAGCGCATCACTCTGATGAGAAGCCCAAGCTCCGATTTTGCTCCCCCAAGGTCTGGACTCAAAATAAGCATCACTCATTTCTGAAGGAACTCTTTCTACATGTCCCTTTATACTTATCTGTCTTTCCAATTCAGGCCAGAAGATCAGGATGTGTACGTTTGGATTTCTTTCGATCGCTTTTCCTTTGGCACTTGAGTAATTCGTATAAAAAACCAAGCCTTCCTCCATCAGATCCTTCAGATAAACGATCCTGGAGATTGGAAATCCATCTTCACCAATGGTAGAAACGGAGATGGCATTTGGCTCATGAACATTTTTCTCCATTGCTTCCTTTAACCATAAAGTCATTGGCTTCATAGGCTCAACACCTAAAAAGTCTTCCAGCTTTCCCTGATCAAACTGATGATGATCATTTTTAAGAAGTTCGAGAAACTCTTTCATCCATTATTCATTGTCGGTGTACTCATCTTCAAGTTCACTCCCATCTTCATCCAACTCCAAATCCTCATCCGGAGCAGAATATACTTTTCCTTTTGGAGCTAATTCAGGAAGCTCATCTTCAATTTTTGTTCTACTGATCTCTCTGTCCAGATTTTCCGCAGGAGGAAAAATTTCAACAATTGGAGAAAGCATAATTGAAGGGATATGGAAATCCACCAAGTAGGAAGAAAGGCTTTCTTTGATCCTGTCGTATGCATCTTTCGCAGTATGAGCAGAAACCAGAAAGTTCTGAGCTACTTTTTTCTTTTTCTCATCATCCCCATCCTCTCTTTCATAAGTAACTTTCACTTTGTACCACTGATCAGCGTCATCATACATGAAAATATCGTGTAATTCCGTACGAGCGATACCAACCACATTGAATTCTCCTCGAATTACAGCGCCCAACTCTTCATAAATCCTTGCCTCAGCATCTGTAAATGTCATTGCGGCAAGAAGGTAAGGTTCTGAAACTCTCTTAAAAAGTCCGTTTTCTAACTGTTTGGTGTATTTCACCTTGACTGTAAACCAGTTTGTCATAGCGTGTTGTCGTTAATTTTTCGAAAAGCAAAGATACTCAGATTATTCCCCTTTCAGAGAAAATCAAATCGGAAAATGTTAACAATTTGGAGATCAGGTCTGGTATTTCTTACCGTCGCTGTAAACGATAAATGATTTATTGAATAACTTCACCAGCACAGAATTTCCGAAGATCTCGTATTCTGCATCCATCTGATTGGTCAGTTCAACGATCTCACCATCAACCAATGCGCTTACTCCTCCCATTACGTTTCGAAAAGCGATCACGTTGTTCTTGATTAGGTAATCTTTCGGAATCACATTTCCGAGCTGCACTTTCTTTCCATTCTGAAGCGCATAAGCAAAGGTGTTTTCAGTCCAGTACACGATATCATCCTTCACATCCCAGCTACCTGCTCCAAAATTTGACAGCTGGTGCTTTTCACCATCTTTGTAGTACATCAAGTTTCCTCCCAGATCTTCATAAACGATAAAACCTCTTCCAGCCTTGTATTTTTTGATCCAGAATTGTTCAACATCCAGGAATTGTCCTTTATCAAAAACAGCGAAGGTTCTGGTGGTCGGGTCATTGAAGCAAATAATGTCACATCCCGCTTGAAAATCGATCGTTCCATTCCACACACCCAATTCAAATACTTCACCTCTGTACAGGATCTTGAAATAATTTCCATTATCCTTAAAGGCAACAATATTATCTCCAATTGCCTGTGGCATGGAAACATCACCAGTTAGTTGAAGAAACTGCTTGATCTCTTTATTATAATAGACACAAACTGTTTTGAATCTTGTATCCTCAAATACCACGATACTATCTCTAACCGCAAAATTCTGTGCAAAATAGGTCAAGGTTCTTAGCTTTCCCTCATCCCACAAATTCAACGTTGGGCCAATGCTATATGCCATCAAGTGGTCAGAAACCTCATAATTCACATTCATGTTCGAGATATCTTGACGTTCAACACCATTATATACTCTCAGATTGCCTCTATTGTCGATATAAGCCACAAACTCATCACCAGCCTTGAATTCTTTGATTCTCTGAAACTCCAGTTGCCTAAATGTCCCATTTTCAAACGTTCTGAAATAATTATTGAAATCTTCAAACGGTATAACTCGCTGAGCCGAAAGAATCCCCGATGTTAAAATGAGGATGAAGAACAAGATTTTTCTAAGCATGATCAAATTTAAACAAAATCCGAACCATTTTTTCCTCAAAATCAACCACTGGTCAAAATAGCCTACCGATTATCATATCGCATGCCTCAATTCTAGAAAAGATATTTTCTTTGTAACCTATCAAATTTGTTAGTACATGAGAAAAATCATTTTAAGCGGACTATTTATAGTAGGCGCGCTGACAGCAAATTCGCAGCGAAAGATCGAGTTTGTTGAATATGATCTTCCAAACGGGATCCATGTGATCCTACATCAGGAAAGATCAACACCGATCGTTGCAGTTTCTGTGCTGTATCACGTAGGATCAAAGAATGAAAGTACGGAGCGAACAGGATTCGCACACTTCTTTGAACACCTTTTATTTGAAGGATCTGCAAATATTGGCAGAGGAGAGTATTCTGAGCTTGTAGAAAAAAATGGTGGTATGTTGAATGCCAACACTTCTCAGGACAGAACCTATTATTATGAAATCCTTCCTTCTAATCAACTTGAGCTTGGGCTTTGGTTGGAATCTGAAAGAATGCTTCATGCAAAAGTTGACAATACAGGTATTGAAACTCAAAGAAGTGTTGTTAAGGAAGAAAAGAGACAGCGTGTAGATAATCAACCATACGGATCTTTCTTCACGGAAATGTTTGCAAGACTGTTCACTGTTCACCCATATAACTGGGCACCAATCGGAAGTATGGAACACCTTGATGCAGCACAGGAAGAGGATTATGTGAATTTCTATAAGACCTTCTATGTTCCTGCGAATGCAACATTATCAATCGCGGGTGACCTTGACATAGAACAAACTAAAAAGTGGATCGATAAGTATTTTGCTTCTATGCCGAAAGGACAAGCAATTACTTTATTCAGAGACTTTGAGAATCTTTCTGATGCTGATTTCACAGCAAGATATGGCGTTGATAAGTCAAAGTTCGAAGCGAAGGAATTCATGAAATCAAAATCTCCGGAAGCAAAGAAGCTGATCGCTTCTCTTTCTGCAAAACCGATCGATATCCCTCGTCCAGCGAAAGACACTGAAAAATTGACTAGTGTTAAAAAGGATGTGATCTATGATAACATTCAGTTACCCGCGATCTTTATGGGCTACAAATTCCCACCTCAAACCAACGAAGATTCATATGCGCTTGACTTCATGAACGAGGTATTATCTGGTGGTTCTTCATCACGAATCAATAAAACCATCGTTGAGAAAAAGCAAATGGCAACATTCGCTTTCTCATTTAACTATGGCCTTGAAGATGCTGGTCTAGGAATCTTCGCTGCGATCGCATCAGCAGGAAACAGCCTTGATGACATTCAGAAAGAATTTGATGAGCAGATCGATCTAATGAAAAAAGAATTGATCACTCAGGAAGAATTTGAGAAGATCAGAAACAAGATCGAAAACGATTTCATTAGCTCAAACTCATCAGTTGCCGGGATCGCAGAAAACCTTGCAAACAATCACGTTTACTATGGTACTGCAAACCGCGTGAATACTGAATTGGACAAGTACATGAAAGTTACTCGTGAAGATATTCAACGTGTTGCGCAGAAATATTTGACACAGGATGCGCGTGTGATCCTGCACTATTTACCAAAAGAAGAAAACAAATAAGCTGAGACATGAAAAAGATATTCCTATTTATCGGATTAATTCTGCCTGTGCTGGGAAGCGCTCAGCTTGACAGATCTGTTCGCCCTCAACCGGGGAACGCTCCAAACATTAATATTAAAGATTCAGAAGTTTTCACAACTGCCAATGGTATCACTGTGATCCTTTCTGAAAATCATAAATTACCAAAGGTCTCATTTGACATCTTTACTGGTTCTGACCCAAGGATCGAAGGTAACAAAGCTGGTTTGTCTGATATGGCTGGTGAACTGATCCTGTCAGGAACAGCAAACCGTTCAAAAGACCAATTGGACAATGAGAAGGATTACATCGGAGCTTCACTTGGTGCAAGCTCAACTTCAATTTCTATGTCTTGTCTTACGAAACACATGGACAAAGGTCTTGAGTTGATGTCTGACGTGCTTTTGAATGCCAACTTCCCCCAATCTGAATTCGACAGAATTAAGAAGCAAAACGAATCTGGTTTGATGGCTGCGAAGTCTGATCCTTCAGCGATGGCCAGAAACGCAGAAGTTAAAGTGAACTTCCCGAATCATCCTTTTGGTGGTGTTATGACTGAAGCTACTTTAGGAAACATTACGAGAGCGGACGTTGAATCTTTTTACAGAAGCACTTTTACTCCGAAAGGAAGTTACCTTGTTATTGTAGGTGACATCACTAAAGAGAAAGCAACTGAAGTAGTGAACAAGTATTTTGGAAGCTGGCAAGGTGGAGAAGCTTATATCAATGCTGCGGGTGACGGTAACTTTAACAAAGGTAACCGAGTGATCTTCGTTAAGAAGCCAGGTGCTGTTCAGAGTGTGGTGTATATCTCATTCCCAATGAAGATCCGCACTGGAGATAATGATCAACTTGCCCTTACTGTATTGAATGGTATATTAGGTGGTGGTGGTTTCGGTACTCGTTTGATGCAGAACCTTAGAGAAGACAAAGCATACACGTATGGATGTTATTCTTCAACCAACATTACTGAAAATGGTTCATGGATGTCTATGGGAGGAAACTTCAGAAATGATGTAACTGATTCTGCCATTACACAGATGTTGTATGAACTGGATAAAATCACGACAAGTCTTGTTGAAGATGATGAATTAAGCTTGACGAAAAGCTCAATGGCCGGTTCATTTGCACGTTCACTGGAAAGACCTTCTACTGTTGCACGTTTTGCCTTCAATATCATTAAAAATGATCTTCCTAAGGATTACTACCAGACGTATTTGAAGCGTCTTGAAGCAATCACGAAAGATGACATTCTTGATATGTCTCAAAAGTATTTCACTGCTAAGAATTGCAACATCGTTGTTGTTGGAAACGAGGAAATTCTTGAGAAATTGAAAGTTTTTGATGCAGATGGTAAGATCGAGATCCTTGATGCTTTTGGAGATCCTGCAAAGGAAATGGCAAAAGCAGACATCACTGCAGATCAATTGATCGAGAAATATATCCTTGCTACAACCAATAGCAAATCAATGAAGGAAGTTGCGAAGAAAATGAAAAAGATCAAGTCATACAGTGAAACGACTGAACTTTCAATGGCGCAGGTTCCATTCCCATTGAAGTCAACCAACGTATGGGTGGCTCCGAATAAGGAAGGATCGAAATTGGAAGGACAAGGAATGGTTTTCCAAAAATCATACTTTGACGGTGAGATAGGTGCTATGACGAGCATGCAGACCGGTAAAAAGGAAATGACTGCTGAAGAAATTGCTGCCAAGAAAAAAGCTTCTGGATTGATCCCTGAAATGAACTACAAAACTTCAGGAATGAGCTATGAGCTGATGGGAATCGAAGAACAGAACGGAGTAAAAATGTACGTTCTTAAATTGAATGATGGTGAGACGGAAACGTTCGAGTATTATTCGACTGCCGATTTCATGAAAATGAAGACCTACTCTATCAGTGAAAATGATGGCGAGACTGTTGAGACAGTTGTCACTTATTCTGATTACAAGGATGTCAACGGAATTAAATTTGCTCATGCAAAGAACATTTCAATGGGTGAAGTTGGATTTGCAGGAAAAGTGACTTCAATTGAAGTGAATGGTAAAATAGATTACGAGAGCTTCAAGTAAACCGAATCCCCTTCTATAATAATGCCCGGACAGTTTGTTCGGGCATTTTTTTTTGTATTTTGCAACCATCAGGAACCATTTTACGTAATAAAAACGTACTATGAGGTTTTGCATCAATATATTACTTCTGTTTGTCTTAAGTCTTTCTGCTCATTCACAGAACAAAATAAAGTCATATTATTTCTTCACGAATAAATCTACACCTACCATTTATTCTCAAAAACAATTTGATGAATTCAATCGATCTGTCAATATGGGAATGGCGAAGATCATTGAAATAAATGCATTTACGGATTCCACAGGCACTGTAACTTCGAATGATACTCTTGCAATGGAAAGGTTGGATTATTTTACTTCACGATTGAAGAATCCACAGAACATCAAGACTAATGCATACGCACTTGAAAGACCTTATCCACTTCCATCGGCGCTAAACTGGAGAAGGGTTGATATTATCTACGATATTACACTTGGAAATCAGACCAATGATATGGCATCTTCAGAGGATGTTATCTTAAAAGTAGAACAGGAGGAAATTGACTCTACGGCTCTAAAAGCGCTTTTGGAAGATCCAATTGTTGAGGTAGAGCCCAATCTAGTGATCGAATCTTCTTACACAAATAGTCTTAAAGCCTCGAAACCATTTGTTCTGGACATTCAATTCATTGAAGGAACAGCTAAGATGACCGTTGGTAGTGACAAGGAGATCAAAAAACTGATTGAATTTCTCAAAGAAAACCCTGAGGTTCAGGCCACAATTAGAGGCCATGTATGCTGTGGTAATAATATGAGGATCTCAAAATCCAGAGCAAAAGAGGTGTATAAAAGTGTGATCAATGGTGGTATTGAAAAAAGTCGCATGTCATTTGTCGGCAAGTCCAATTTAGAACCATTGGTTTTTCCCGAAAAAACATCACAAGACAGACAAATGAATCGGAGAGTGGACGTAAAGTTTGATTTTCCTTGATTAAAGGTTCCCCTGAAATTTAGATTATTCATTTTATCCCTTTAGTAATTATTTAGTTCAGTAACTTTACAAAAACTGATCACCATGAGAATCACTGCACTTGCAAGTTTGATCTTCCTCTCTTTCATGGGAATAGGTCAATTACAAATGACTCCTACGCTCGATGATATCCTGATCCCAATGAGGGATGGTGAATTCCTTTCAGCAGACGTTTACATTCCTACTGGAGTATCAGAAGCGGAAGTTATCCTGATACAAACACCATACAACAAGAATTCATTTCAATGGTCATTGCCTTTAGGTATTGGACAAAATGTGGATGCACAACCTTTCGTTTGGGTGATCGTGGATTGGAGAGGATTCTATGGCTCGAGCGGTGCAGATCTTTCAAATTTTACGAGAGGCGAAGATGCTTTTGACTTATGCGAGTGGATCGTGGCACAAACCTGGCACAAAAACCGCATAGGAACATGGGGACCTTCTGCCCTGGGAAAGATCCAATACGACTTGATGAAAGAAAATCACCCCAATCATACCTGTGCTGTACCTCAAGTGGCTCATCCAGTCTTTCACTATGATGATTTCTTTTATGGAGGAGCTTTGGAGGAAGCCAGATTGGAAACACTTGATGCATTAGGATATGGATTGTCACCTGTGATCATGGCGAATGTATACTACAGCAGTACTTGGGCGCTTGCCGAACTACAGTCCAATGTGCCCTCTAATGTGAAGATCCCAACGCTGCAGATAGGCGGATGGTATGACCATAACATAGACAAAATGGTCGATTGGTATGCTTCTACTAGAACCGGTGCAGATCTTCCTGTGAGAGACCAGCAATGGCTACTTGTCGGACCATGGGTTCATGGAGGTACAGGCGCTGCCTATGTAGGAAGCTCAGTTCAAGGAGAGCTGAATTATCCTAATGCTGAGTTCATTAGTGATACCATGGCTTGGGATTTCTTCAATTATTACCTCCTGGATAGCACGAACAACTGGCTATCAACTCCGAAAATAACATACTATGAAACAGGAAAGGATGTCTGGAATTCAACGAATGCTGCTGGAATCGGAATTACTAACTATGACCCACTCTACTTCGGAAATGGCCAAACCTTATCAGGTTCAACAAGTTGGATGTATTCTTCGTTTACATCAGATCCATCCAATCCTTCTCCAACCATTGGTGGGGCGACATTACATCCAAATCTAGATCAGGGCCCATACGATCAGACCTCATTGGAAACAAGACCAGATATTTTGACATTCAGCACAAATGCACTTGATCAGGATGCTTCCATATCAGGCAGAGTAAATGCAGATCTGTTTATCAGCAGTGATCAGCCCGATTGTGACATCGTCGTTCGTTTAGTGGACGAATATCCTGATGGAAGAAATATGCTCATCACGGACGGAATTAAGCGAGTTCGTTTCAGAAATGGATATACACAAGCTAACGAAGCGTTCATGACACCTGAAACGATCTACAACGTTACGGTGGAGCTTCCTTTTACGAATTATACCTGGAAGTCAGGACATAAGATCAAAGTACTCATCGGTGCTAACAGCTCGATCCGATGGAATGTCAATTTACAAAACGGTGGAGCAATGTACACCACAGGTACTGGGAATGTAGCCCAGATCAATTTATACCACGATCAGAATTACCCTTCATCGATCGAATTACCAGGAAATAATGCTTTCCTTTCAAAAGACCAAATTGCAACAGAAAAGATTGAAATTTACCCGAATCCTTTTAACGATGAATTGACTATTTCATCTTTTGGAGCGAATCTTGAATATGCTCTGATAGATATGAGTGGTAAAACTGTATTAAACGGAAATACAGATGGTAAGATCAATACAAAAACGTTAACTCCTGGTGTGTATTTTGTAAGGGTGATGCAATCTGATTCTTTCCAGCATTTTAAAGTGATCAAAAGATGAAAACAATAAAACGTCTGTATTTGGGAATTCTAGCAGGTATATTGGTACTTGCAGCTTGTAATCAATCCAATTACAAGAACGAACAAAACGACCTCACGAAGATCAATTTTGAGGACACGATAAAAATAAATCCCGGTCCGCAGAAGGACACGACCTGGCGCATCTTAGTGAAAGATCCTTCGGTGAAGATCACTTTTCCTGAATTGGAAATCTTTTTTGATTCACTATACATCTGGAATGAAGGAAATTTGAGCGGGATAGACAACGACACCTGTCGCATCTACCTTGAGTTAGGTGAAACCATTGAAAACAGAATGCTTCAGATCAAATCAAAGGACAACATAAAGCTAAAGTTCTATCAACGTTACGAAAACAGTATTACCGTTATGAATGAAGGTCCGCATTGCGACCTTACGGAATGGAAACATTTCGATAGTCCTTATCACGAATTAAAGATCAATGGAAATCGATTAAAAACGGTAGAATTTTCAAGTGCCGACAGAGAGAAATTCGTGAAAGTGGATATGAAGGAGCTTCTTGCCTACATCAAAGATTACTGTGGTAAAGAATGGAGTGATATAGCCCGACAAGCAAAATCCATTCGTCAATATCCATTCGGAATTGGGCAAAGTAGAATCTTCTTGAAAATTGAGATCATCCATTCTGACAATTCAAAAACAGAACGAATAATTTCATTCGAGATCCCAATGGGATGTTGATCAAGGAATCACTTTTTCAATGCCTTCTTTATCTGAATAAGCATCTTTCCAATACAACTGGAGATAGGCGATCTTAGGTACGAAATACGTCCCTCCTGTGATGTGGATATAAATTCTATTTACAATGACCGTTTTATTGTTCAGATAAGTAATCACATTGTATTCTGACTTCCCTTTCAATTTCCTCAAGATGAACGTGCGCTTTCCGTAAGAAACGAACTGAAACTTTATTTCATCATCTTCTTTTTTGACGTATTTGAGTCCGTAGGCAAGCTTCTTTTGGGCGTAATTCAATCCTTCCTTCTTCCCTCCATCTGTATTCTTTACCCAATAGATGTTGATAGGCTCTTCCATGTTCAACTCTCCATTCTCTTTCAGCTTAATATCATACTTGATGATATTATTATCCTTGTTCCGGTCTATATAAAAGAGATTATAGTTGGTATTGCCTGAAGGAATAAAATACCAAACAAGCAACAAAAGAGGCACTGCCAAACCGATAAAACCGATCCTTTTCAACAATTCAAAAATAAAAAAAAGCGGAATCAAAGATCCCGCTTTTCAATATTTAAATGATCGATTAAATTATTCGATCACAATTCTTAATACACTCATTTTATCGTCCAGATAATTTAATTTAAGGTAATAAACACCACCCTCAACCTTCAAATTATAGTCGATCTGAGACACATTTGAATAATTCTTCTTGAATACTTTCTTACCAGCAACATCTGTCATTTCAACCTCTACTTTGCTGTATACATCACCTAATTCAACAGTGAATGTACCGTTCGATGGATTAGGGAATACATTACAGTTAATAAACTCAGACTTATCATCTAAGCTCACTGAGTTGATCAATCGACAATCTGAAGTCTCTGAACAACCATTTATAGTAACGATCACTGCATAATTTCCATTTGCTGCAGCAGTGTAACTTTGAGATGTTGCACCCGGGATAACTGCATTTCCGTTATCACAATCGATCCATTGATACGTTGCTCCCGTTTGTGTTGCAGTCAATGTGATTCCTGATATAGAAACTGTATTGTCAACCGAGTTAACGGTCAGGTTCAAATTCACTGTACTATCACATCCTGAAACTGAAGTAAGAACATCTGTGTAAGATCCTGTTGTAGTATAAACAGATGATCCAACAGTTACTGATTGACCTTCACAAATTGTTTCTGTTTGGTTCATCACATAACCTTCACAAGTAAAGTTGATGAATCCGATGTAATCCTCAGTTCCGTTTGAAATGTCATTGAAACCAACATTCGTGTACGTAACACTAACAGGGTTATCAGTTGGACTTGCAGATGAACCTCCAGCACCGAATGTCCAGTCAGCTAAACCTGAACCAGCGGACAAGGTCATATCCTGAACAAGAATCTGGGTATTTGAACATTGAGTCAATTTCGCAATAATCTCTGGCTGAATTGTTAATGAAACCGCATCATCCGTAGTTGAGAATGGTGAGCCTGATTCAACAAAAATACTGTAAGCCATACCAGCTGAACCGTTCCCTCCAGCACCTCCAACACCGCCATTTCCTCCATTTCCTCCGGCTCCACCTTCGCCAATTTCTGAGCTACATGTTGTTCTTCTTGCAGCACCAGTACCTCCAACTCCTCCAGCTCCTCCAGAACCACCAATTCCACCGGCTCCTGCATTTCCAAAAGTGAATTCAGATTGAATCACATTTGTATTGGCCCCATTATCAATGGAAAGAAGACAAAAGGCAGATCCACCACCGAACCCTCCAGTTCCTGCAGTTCCACCTTGGCCACCGCCTCCACCTCCAGAACCACCGTTTCCTGGTCCATCATCACAAACAGAACAAGATTGACGACCACCGCCGCCACCGCCAGAACCTCCCTGACCACCTGAACCATCTGTTCCAATTCCACCCTGAGTTCCTGGAAACCAATATCCTCCAACGAAAGAACCTGCGTTGCCATTGGCACCATTTGTACCATTTGCTCCTTGAGAACCGTTTGTTCCATTGGAACCATCACCTCCTGGATCAGCTGAAGCACCAGCTGCACCAACATTTGTATTTAGTCCTACTGAGGCTGAACCTCCTCCATTGTTACCATTAACCGCGTTGTTTCCTCCTGAGAAACCTCCTCCTTTTCCACCAGCACCACCGCCACCGCCATTACGGCCAGTTCCGGTTGATCCAGGATTGGAAGGTGTTGTAGAAGAATTGGTAGCACCAGCTGCAGTTCCTCCACCTCCAGCTCCACCAGCTCCACCATTTCCACCAGGAGCAGATTCTGAACCAAAACAACAAGTATAATTTCCATCGCAGCTTCCACTACCGCCCATTGTACCATTTTGCCCCGCAGCACCCACTGAACCGTTTATTCCATTTGAACCTGCTCCGGCATTTCCAACTAAAACCCTGGTTCTAACCAAACTATACCCATCACATGAAGTCAAATGAAGACCGTAAAGACTCATACCAGGATTGTATGCATTAGGAACATTTATCGTAATGTCTTGAAGTCTGAAACCAGATTGACCATTGCCATAGATAGCAACAAGTCTTTCCGCATTGGTGCTTCCTTCTGCATTCACAGCAAGTCTGTTTATGGTTGTTGCACCTGCAAGACTGGTTTTATCCCAGTTTTGTGTTGCAAGAAACCCTCCTTCGATGACAATGTTATCATTCTGAATAGAAAGTGGAGTTGAGATATCGTATGTTCCTGTCGCAATTCTGATCGTCCCACCTACTGGAACCATATTGAACGCTGTAACAAGATCCATTGGATCAGTCGCTTCACCTGTTCCCGCAGAGGTGCCTGAAGTTGACACATGCAGAATATCACATTGAGCAGAGAGCGCTCCGGCAGTAAAAACTGCCAAAAACAGTAGTAGTTGTTTTCTCATAGCATTAAGTTTAGACAAGGACTAATCTAATTTAATTTTCTGATATAAATTATCAAATGACTCTAATATTTTTCAAATAAGATCTTATGTCGAGCATCGATCTCCCAGTGATGAACTCTATTATTAAATGATATTTTTTGAAATGTGATTGGCTTGTCCATTTTGAAAGTTTCAGTAACAACAGAATCGTCTGAAAGAATAAAATCAATCTCTAAATCATAACTGAAATTGAATTGTCCCTTATCGTAAATTTTGACATATGCGCCTTTACCTCGTTTTTTGACTTGAATCTCGAGCTTAGGAATTGAGGGAAAAGTAAGCCATTGCTCAAAAAACTGCGATAGATTTTTTCCTGAAACTTCCTGAGCAACTTCAATAAAATCATCAGATGTTGCATTGCTAAAGCTAAACTGATCATAATATCGTCTTACTACTTCCCAGAAAAGCTCCTCACCTATTTCATGTTGAAGCATGTTCAGTATCCAACCTCCTTTCTGATATGAATTAGCATTTAGCAAGCTCATGAGGTCCGCAGTATCGTCGATTACCGGACGTGGATCTCTTTTGTTCAATGCAATAATTTTCATTCGATCCTTATCCAATTGCTTGTAAAAAGCATGTTCCCCTTTTGTCTCAAGGATATACATATTCGTCATGAAGGTGGCAAATCCTTCACTCAACCAGATGTGACTGAAGTCCTTTTCTGAAGCACTGTTTCCGAACCACTGATGGGCTATTTCATGGGCTAAGAGCGCTTCCATACTCCGTTTTCCATCGATGGCCTTTTCATCATAAAAAATGCAAGAAGCATTCTCCATTCCTCCAAATCGGGTTGTTGATTGGACATTCGCTAATTTGTCATATGGATATTCACCAACCTTCTTTTCAAACCACTCCAGGATAGAGACGGCCAGTTCCAGATCATAAAAACCTTCTTTCTCATTTTCGGGATATACCCAAGCGCTTACGGGAATTCCGCTTTCTGTTGAGTTATAATTCTTTATGGAGAAATCCGCCACACCGATCACCATAACCTTTGTAGGAAGGACATAATGGGTTCTGTACTCAAACTCTTTCCTCCCATTCTCAAGTGATACTCGGATCTTTTGACCATTCGCGATCACTTCATATTGCTCAGGAACATTGACCACATAATGGATCAACGCTTTGTCTGAAGGATAATCATTGCAAACAAACCACTGATGAGCCCGATTAGGCCAATTATCACCAAATGCGGTCGGTGCCCCAAAACGGTTATTACCGATCACAAGTCCATCTACAGGGATACCATTGAATTTTACCTCTACGAATTCATACAACTCGTTTTCTTTAAATCCCGTGATCAATAAATGTTCCGTTTGTTGAGTAAAATTCAATGCTCCAGATTTGCTGGTAACCTCTGATACTTGCATTCCTCTTCCATGAAGTGTTCTCATAGATTGGAGGTCAAAGACAAGCGAATCTCTGTTTTCCCAGTCACCTATAAAGATCTTTTCAACGACATCTATTCCTTCCTGAAGCTCTTTACCAAATGTGATATTCAGCTCATATTCGATCACGTCTGCTCGATGATTTGAAAATGCAATTTCCTGAGACCATAAGAAACATGGTGCAAAGAATAGAATTAATATTATAAATCTGTTCATACCTCAAATATATGGCTAGCTATTCAATAATGTTGAGTCGAAACGAACGAAAAATTGAATTTGAATTAATAGATTTGAGAAAACCAAATCCAATGGTAAAACATTTACTCCTTCTTGTCATTTTGATTTCAAGCCTTTATCTGAGTGCTCAATATGATCTTAAACCTTCTGCGAAGGAAATAGAAACGCTCCCCGAATGGGCTCAACTCATGTATTCAGAGGATCCGAATGTTTGGGAAGTAGATCGACTATACGAAAATCACTACAGAGAGCATCTGTTCGTTAAATCCTACCACACCCAATATTACAAAAGATGGAGAAGATCGATCGCTGATCAGATCAATGATCAAGGTTTTGTCGGTCAACAACTTGTTTTCAAAAAACCATCTTCATCCGGAATTAAATCTTCGAACTGGTCAGTTTTAGGACCTTTACACGTTGAAAAAGAAGGAAATCAACAAGGTTCAACACAGTCCAATATCTATTCACTGGACAGATGTGAGGCAGCTCCGAATGTCCTTTATTGCGGAACAGAACCGGGTGAAGTATACAAAAGTACGGATGCTGGAAATTCGTGGGTAACAATTTCTATGACAATGAATTTTGGAGGAGGAGTAACTGCTGTTGAATGTCATCCTACTGATCCGAATACGATTTTTGCTGGCGGAGACCTTGGAATATTTAGAAGTCAGGACGGGGGGCTAACCTGGACAAACACCCTTTCACAAACCAGTCTGGATGTAAATGAAATTCTAGTCTTCCCAAATGATCCTTCGATCGTTTTTGCTGCCACCGGAAAAGGACTTTACAGATCAACCAATGGCGGGACGAGCTGGACAAATTTATTCACTAACAAATCGTATGACATTAAGGCAAAAACAGATGGTTCAGGCACCTTATTCTTGGTAAGAAATAACCCAACGTTGATCAAAGCTGAATTCTATATTTCCACAGACAGTGGAGCAAGCTGGACAATACAAAGCGCAGGGTGGTACAATTCTACAGATCCGAACAGATTGGACGGAGGGGCAAGAATAGCTGTTAGTCCGGCTGATCCATCAAGAGTATATGCCTACCTGATCGGTCAATCAAAAGCAGATGACTTTGGCTACATCGGAGTTTATCGTAGTAACGACGGAGGACTAAACTGGACTCTTCCTAATGGACCTGATGGAGGACCATATGCGGCTACTCATCTGAATCTGGCCTATGGTAACCCGGGCTGGACCTATCATCAAGGTTTCTATAATTGTGCGATCATGGCTGACCCTGCGAATGCCAACAGGATCCTTGTTGGAGGATTGAACTTATACAGATCCGACGATGGAGGAAGCACTTTCTCTTCAGTCGCAGGATATGTTGGAGGTCCATTGAGCATCCATGTGGATATGCAGGATTTCAGATCTTTCAATAATGAGGCATGGGTTACTACTGACGGCGGTATCTATCGTTCAACGGATTTCTTTACTTCAAACCCTACCTTCAAGATGGATGGGATCCATGCCTCTGATTACTGGGGATTTGGTGCCGGTTGGAACGAGGATGTTCTTGTGGGAGGATTGTATCACAACGGAAATCTGGCCTATCATGAAAACTATGGCAATGGAAATTTCAGACAATTGGGAGGTGGTGAAGCGCCAACCGGATATGTGAATACGGGACTTAACCGAAAGACGTATTTTTCAGATATTGGCGGAAAGATCCTTCCATTGATCATGAGCGATCCTGTGAGCAATTTCAGTATTGGACTAAGTCCAAATGAAAGCTACTGGAGCGCTGAATCCAGCGAAATGGAATTTCATCCAAATTGTTACAACATTGCTTTTCTTGGGAAAGATCATAAGATCTGGAAAACTACCGACGGTGGAGGATCATTCAATGAAGTATATATGTTCGGATCTTCTGCGCAGGACAAGATCAAGTACATCGAGATCTCCAGTTCAAATCCGGATGTCATATACGTCACCCAACAACCTGCCTCAGGAAGCATTGGAAAGCTATGGAAGACAACGAATGGTGGTGTGACATGGGACGAGCTTTCACTACCAGCAGGAAATAGCCGAAAGATCCTCTTATCGATCAATCCTGAAGATGAAAATGAATTGTATATGGCCTATGCGAGTGGGGCTAACGGACAGAAAGTCTATGTAACGAATGATGGTGGTTCTAGCTGGACAAACATCACCAGCTCAATCATGAACAGTGAAAGCATTCACTCCTTGCTATTTATCGCAGGTACAAATGGCGCTTTGTATGCGGGAACAGGAAACACGATGTATTACCGGGACCAAACCGGCGCTTGGAGCGTTGACGATCTTGGGCTACCGGAATACATCAACACAAATATCTTGAAGCCATTCTACCGTGACGGAAAGGTCCGAATGGCAAGCTACGGAAAGGGTCTTTGGGAAAGTGATCTGAATGAAGTTCCCGATCATCCAATCGCAAGAATTAACGTCGACAAATTTTCGCAGACCGTGATCTGTGAAGCCGATTCATTCTATTTTGAGGATCACTCTTTCCTGAATCATACCGACGCCTTATGGTCATGGTCCTTCCCTACCGGTTCTCCATCCAATTCCTCGACAAGAAACCCTGTCGTATATTTCCCTGCGGGTACACATCAGGCCATACTCACGATTACGGATGGAAATGGACTTCAGGACAGTGATACAATTCAAGTAACTGTAAATAATTATGTCTCTCCTACAATTGTCAATGAAGAATTTCAGGGAGCGTTTCTTCCAGAGGGATGGTTGATGAAAAACTGGGATGAAAATGGGCAATGGGAAGTTACAAATAATGCGGGAGGTTTTGGCAATTCTTCAATGAGTGCTTTGTTCCGCAATTACGATATCGATTCTCAAGGAACCGATGATGACCTGAGCTTTATCTTTGATGCTACGGCACAATCAGTTCTTGAATTGACTTTTGATGTTGCTTATACTCCTTGGGGAGGGACCTATTCAGACTCACTAAAAGTTTTGGTTTCTACCGATTGCGGGGCAACGTATTCAGAAGTCTATTTCAAAGGAGGGACAACTCTTGCTACGGCACCAACCTTGAATTCATACTTCACTCCTTCAGCATCAGAATGGAGAAATGAAACGATCGACCTCAGTGCTTTCGGAGGAAATGAATTGTTGGTTGCTTTCAGAAACAAAGGACATTGGGGCAATAACCTGTATCTGGATAACATCAATCTTTCTGGTAATCTTTCTCTCATAACACATGAAGAAACGAATGAACCGATGCTTTATCCCAATCCGATTTGTCCAGGTGAAGCTGTAACAATTTCCTGGAATGACCAATCGTTTAAATGGAGGTTTATCGATCTAAAAGGAAAGACCATTGCTAAAGGTTTTGGAGCAAATGAACTTCAATTCGTTACTTCTGATCAATTGACGTCTGGAATATATTTCATTCAGCTGGAAAGTGAGAAGATGATCAGAAACCTACCTGTTGTGATTCGATAAATTGAACGATCGGAATGTCAGGATTTGTGAACGTATAGTCTTTCAGTTCTAACCCGGATATCCATTCGATTCGATCATGGTCAGTCGATGACGTTGCACCGGAAATGTATTGGCATTGATATGCTATCAGGTGGATCATCACTTCGTTGACAACACAATCGGAAGTCATTAAATATTGGTAATTGTCGGCATTAAGTTGAAGCTCCTCTGCCAGCTCACGTTTTAATGCTCCTAGTGGATCTTCTGTTGGTTCGATCTTTCCACCGGGAAATTCCCATTTACCAGAATTACTTTTATGACCGGATCTGCGCGCTATAAGTATTTTGTCTTTTTTTAAGACTATTCCGCAAACAATATTTAAAGAGGTCATATGAGGCTATATGACACTAAGATAACAATGGAATACAATTAAGTATAGAAAATCGTTAGTCTTTCAATCGGTCACTGAACACTTTTTCGAACTTCTCGAGCTTAGGCTGAATCACAAGACGACAATATCCCTGATCCTTGTTGTTTTCATAATAATCCTGGTGATAATCCTCAGCGCGATAAAAAGTAGAAACCGGAGAAACCTCTGTTACGATCGGATCTGGATATACTTTTTCTTTATTTAGCTCCAAGATAATGACTTCGGCTGTTTTTCGTTGATCTTCGTTGTGGTAAAAGATCACGGATCGGTACTGTGTTCCTACATCCGCTCCCTGTCGATTGAGGGTAGTTGGGTCATGCACGGTAAAAAACACTTTCAAAATTTCTTCAACAGAGGTTTTTGTCGAGTCAAAAGTGATCTGAACCACTTCCGCATGTCCGGTTGTACCTGTACAAACCTGTCGATAGGTTGGGTTTTCTACCTTCCCACCTGCATAACCTGAGACCACTTCCCCTACGCCGTCCAGCTTCTCATAGACCGCCTCCACACACCAGTAACATCCACCTCCAAGGGTGATCGTATCATTTACTCCGGTATGAGTCATGCTTTTTTTAGCGCTAATGGGTTGATTCGCTTGTGAGCATCCATAAAAGAAGGCCACAAATCCAATGATCAAATAAAATGATGTACGCATTTTGTTCTTTTTACCAATAACAATATTCCTTCCTATATTGTTGCACTGCATACGTTAAGTTCTGTTAACGAAAGTTATTCACATCCTGTTTCGTAGGCGTTTCCTTTTTTATCTTTAAATCAAAATAAAGAACAATGAGATCAATACTTCTTTTTTCGGTCCTGACATTCAGTGCTTTTTGCTTCTCTCAGTCTGTTGAGCTTGGAAGAATCCAACACGAATCGATCAATGGTGATATCCTGCTTCTATTGGACGGAAAAGAAAACCTGGAATGTGGTTCAAACACGTTGATGCTTCAGATACTGGAAACGGATATGTCGCTCATTGTGCTTTCTGCAACAGGCGGTGCACTAATTCTAAAAGATCAGGAAAAAGGCATCTGGAATTTCATCCCAACTTGTCCTGCTGAAGGGTATAAGATCTATGTTTCTCAACGAAATAAAATCAAGCAAATCAAGCAGCTCAAACAATTGGGAACTTTCGAAATATCCGGAATCCAATGAATTAGAAGTGCTGCTTTTTACCTCGAGGATGATAGATCTTCAGCGCATTTTCATAATTGGTCTGCTTATCCAGAACCATCGGCTTTAAGCTCTGACTCACATAGCACTCCATTTGATCGGTGAAATAAGGGCTGTTTATATTGCACGACTGACCATAAGGTAAAATCGTCTCCAACTCTACCCCATTTGCACTATACCTCGCAAGCATGATGTACGATTCCCCAGAAACAGCCTTCACCTTCCCATCTTCATAAGGTGCGGTAGACATAGCTGCAATCATATCCACAAGACCAGGAACCGGAATCTCTTTTTCTCCCCTGGCATGCACCTGTTGTTCAGAAAGTGTGATATTCAGTCGATCGAAATGCTCGAGTAAATAGGCTTTGGTTTCCGTCAATGCCTCAATAAGGATCGAATCCTCCAGCTTATCCTTTCCATAGAGATCATATTTATCCGCCTTCTTCACTAATGTTTTGTAATATACACTCCACTGTGCCGCTCCTACATTCTCAACATTGGCTCTTCTGTCCCACTGCTGGATGAACAGGATCAACTCCTTCAGCTCAGGATGATCATTTGCATTCAACGCAAAAACATCATTCAACTGAAACAGTCCGATCAATGAATCCGGGTATTGGGTATCGTACTTAATTCGCTTGAAATCTTCGTAGCTCAAAGTTGGGTACTGAGCGATCAGTGTCTCGAATCGAGCGCTCCGGTTGTTGTCTCTTTCTTCATAACCGATCAGTGGATCAAAATCTTCCGGATTCAGATTGTCTTCAGGGTGTGCAGCGTTAAACGGGGTGTTGTTCGTATTAAACAAATAACCATGTACCGGATTCAGCAATTGAGGCAAATCCTGAATAGGAATATAACCCTGCGTAATGATGTCCGAGCGATTACCTGGCAATACTCCAGACCAGTCAAACCCTTCTTTTCTTTTCTGGATCTTACCGCTGCTCAAATAATAGATATTGTCTTCGCGATCAGCATACATCACATTGAAACGAGGTAATCCCTGAATATCCAAGGCCGCCTTGAACTCCTCCCAGTTTGACGCTTTATTCATGTGATACCATTGATCGATCGAGCTGATATTCTCCAGTGCATTCGAACGGAAAGCAAAATATCCGCTCTTATTTTTGATGACCGGACCATGAACACTCCACAAAACTTCTCGCTTCACCCGAAGCTTCAATCCCCCTAATACCTTCAACTGCAATTTCGCCTTCGACACTTCCAAGTCTTTCCACTCCCCGTCCAGCTTGTATTGGTTCTTTTTCTTTGGATTCATTTCAAGTTGATACAGATCCACCAGATCCGGATAATTGAAGGTATGGGTCCACCCCAGATTTTCATTTGAACCGATCATTGGAAAGGGTGCCCCCGGAAACAAAGCTCCCAGCATGTTCCATCCTTCATTACTATTGATATGCACCTCATACCATGAGAATGGGCCTTCCAGAGGTTGATGCGTATTGACATTCAAATAGGTTTTTCCATCGGCCGTTTTCTTCTTGCTGATCGCAAAAGCATTCGATCCGATCGTTTTCTGTTCGGTGTTTGCATCTCCCAGATCACTCAGCGGTTCTACTTTATCCCCAAATAACGCTTGCAATGTTTGTCCGGTATCTGAAAAGAAATGGATCACCAGATTGTATCCGGTCAAATAATCCATCACGGTCATTGGAAACGAATGCTTCACAAGAACTTCCTCAGGATGTTGTTCTGCATAGGCATTGATCCCTTCTACATACCCTTCGATCACCTTCACTACCTCAGGAGATAGATCCTTAAAGTGACGTTCTGCTGTCTCTCTGCATCGAAGCAATTGCACAACATAATCCAATGTTACTCCATCCTTACCAGAATGCATTCCCAGCTTTCCAACTGCAGGAAGAAACGTTTCCTGGATTGTTTTGAAATTATCTTCAGAATGAGCCCATGCTAGCCCAAAAGCTGCTTCTTTGTCTGTGGTTGCATAGATGTGGGGTACACCAAACTCATCACGTATGATCTCAATTTTTGTTGGGTCTACTTGGGACCAACAAAGTGTTGACGCGTTGAAGGCTACTACTCCTAGAAAAACACCTAAAAAGGATTTAATTGTCATGTACTTATGGAATTCTTGTAAATCTTTTAAATTTACTCAAAATAGACGAAACATGCCTAAACTACTGATTACGCTACTACTTACAGGTTCAACGTTGATTAATGGATACACCCAAGAGTGGATCGATCTTCAATATTCGTACGATAGTGTACTAAACATCCCTTATGGAACAGAAGTGAATTTCAATGGTGAAACTGAGACTTTATTAATGGATCTATACTTGCCGAAATGTCAGATTGATCAAGTCGAATTAAGAAGACCGCTCGCTATTTTTATTCACGGGGGAGCTTTCATTTCTGGAAGTAAAGATGAAGCGAGCATCCAGCAATACTGTAAGAATTTTGCAAAGAGAGGGTATGTTACAGCTGCCATTACTTATCGTCTCGGGTTTATTGCTGATGATCAAGCATGGACGTGTAATTTCCCTAATTACAATTGTGTATTTGCTACTGACACATCGGAATGGATCAGAGCATATTACAGGGGTGTTCAAGATGCGAAGGGTGCCCTTCGATATTTGATGAATCGAAATGAACAATACATGATCGATACCTCAAATGTCTTTATCAGCGGAGAAAGTGCGGGCTCTTTTATTGCAATGGGAGCCGCTCTTATGGATGTTGATTCAGAACGACCAATTGACACCTACGCATTGTCCAATGCTCCTGCCCCAAATGCAAACACCATGACATGCTCTCACAATTCTGGTCAAGTATTCACAGGACCTGTAACGAGACCCGACCTTGGTGGGATACAAGGATCCATTGAGCCATCAACTGTAGACTACACGATAAAAGGGATAGGTAATATTTTCGGGGCCATGTTCAGCGATCTTCTTCAAGAAAATGATCCATTGAAGCTCAAACCAGCCATTTATTCCTTCCATCAACCCTGTGATCTCATCGTGCCTATCAATAGTAAACAAGCCTTATGGGGATTAGATTGGTGCATGACAAATGGATACGGTTGCTTCGCGATTGCCAATACACCCATGGCTCATGGAAGTCAAACGATCAGCAACTGGAATACAAATAACTCCTATGGTTATTCGATTGAGAATCACTTTACAGCACAGACATTCCCTTACAATTTTGCTTTTGGCACAGCTAGCTGTCTCGATCAGGGAAACAATCCTTGTCATGCCTACGATAATCGAACAGCTCGAGAAAGTGAGTTAGCCTTATTCTTTTCGAATCTTGTTACGACAGGTGCTATTTGTGAAACCGTAAGCCTGCATGAGAATGGGTATCAATTTGAAATCTATCCCAATCCTTCTCATGATATCTTGACGATTCGCACCAGTAATGAATTGATAGACCAAATCATCTTTAGAAACATATTGGGCGACCAACTTAATCTTAATGCCGAAGAAATTGGCAATGGTAAATATTCATTTAATATCAGTTCCCTTCCAAAAGGAAGCTATATCGTTGAAATTACGCTTTTGAATGGTGATAGAACCTTGGTCAAGTTTATTCACGACTAGTAGTTCTCTTGCAAACCTTCCTGCAGATTAATTAATTATCTTTAGCTGAAACGCGAATTATGAAGCCAATCCAAACATGGTATGAAGAGTACGCCGAGAGTCATCAGAATGCAGTGAACCAACGCATCCACTTTATTTGTGTTCCGCTGATCTTTTTTAGTATCGTTGGACTTTTCATGAGCATCCCTAATACCTTGCTGGTTGAACTTACCGGAAAAGAAGATCTCCTCATTTCAAACTGGGCGATCGTTGCGATGATCCTGCCTTCTATTTTCTATCTGCGTTTGTCTTTGAAGGTTTTCCTTCGAATGATCGTCTTTGCTTTCCTCTGCATGGTGGCGAATGACCTACTCTCTGAATATGTCAACCTGCTTTGGTTTTCAGTGATCGTCTTTGCTCTGGCTTGGGTCGGACAATTCTATGGGCACCATCTGGAAGGGAAGAAACCATCTTTCCTGAAAGATCTTCAGTTCTTATTGATCGGACCGGCATGGGTGTTTGAAAAAATTAGAATGAAATGATACTCAGGCTTTCGGTTCTGCTGTTATCGATCTTGTTCAATTTTACAGGCATCGCTCAAGTTCAGGTAACTCTTCAACACGATGGACTGGATCGTACATTCAAGTATGTGACACCAAGTGGCTGGACCAACAGCAGCTCATTACCTGTTGTTTTTTTATTACATGCACTTACGCAAGATGGCGATCAGGTCATGGGCGTCACTCAATTTGATGCATTGGCCGAATCGAACAATTTTATCCTCGTTTATCCCGATGGAATAAATGGAGCCTGGAACGCGAACATGAATGTCAGTGTTTCACAAGCAGATGATCTTGGTTTTTTGGAAAAGGTGATCGATTATGTGCAATTGAATCTCAATAGCGACCCCTCACGACAGTATTTGTGTGGAATGTCAAACGGTGGCTTCATTTCCTACAAACTGGCTTGTGAATCTCGTCACTGCTTTGCAGCCATTGCAAGTGTTTCAGGTACGATGAGTGACACAGTTAACCTGAACTGTTTACCTTCCAACCGCCCACATATCTTACACATGCATGGCACAGCAGACGGTGTGGTCAGTTATTTTGGCTCTCCGACCACCGGGATTTCAGTGGATCAACTCACCGAAAAATGGAGATCTTATCTGGGATGTGACCCTACGCCGGTCTTCAGTGCGATGCCCAATCCCAACCTCCTCGATCTTTCCTATCCAGAAAAATACACCTATACGAATTGTGACCTGGGTTCTCTCGAACTCATCAAGATCATAGGTGGAGGTCACCAATGGCCCGGAATAATTACCATCTGGGGAGGCCTGGGAACCATCAATATGGATTTCTACTCACCACAGATCATTTGGGACTTTTTCAATGGTAAAACCTGCCAAACGACTGATATATCTGAAATTGATTCTATTGAAACCGAGACCATCCTATTGAGAACCGATCTGATGGGAAGAGAGATCAATGAAAACACGAAAGGAATTCAGTTGATCCATTATACCAATGGAGAAACCAGGAAGGTGTTTGTTGATTAAGCGATCAGGTCGGGATCTTCAAGATCTGACCAATGTTGATCCTGTCTGACTTCAAATGATTCAGTCGCTTAATCGCAGAAACACTTGTTCGGTGACGCTGTGCGATCTGCGATAAGGTATCTCCTGATCTTACCTTATATTTTTTATACGGCGGTGTTGACGCTTTTGTGGTAAGGATCTTTAAGTCTGTATCGTCTCCAAGAACAGTATCGTGACCAGTATTGTTGTAATTGAGGCTAACAATAACCGTATTCGTAGAATCATCTACACAGTCCGTAGCATACTTGTAAAACTTCTGACGAATGTTCACATACGTACAATAGGAAGAAAGTGGCGTACCATCTCCTTCAAAACACTGGACCACATCTTCATTGAAATCAAGCAACAAAACAGGATCCATTCCCGAATACAGAGAATGCATTCTTGGAATCTGACGATTTACAGCGGTTAAACCACCATTAGCAGACCCGCGACTATCTAAACAGGCATAACAATTCCCATCTTCACTCGGACCAACAACAGCAGTCCAGTATACTGTTAAGGTTTTGGGATCGATCTGGATGAAAAGATCTTTTACATCTGACGGATAGCCCTTACTTCTCACCCGTTCAAGAGCGGCATTCACTTTTACATTCAGATATCCACCGAAGTAATCCATTCTTCTTCGGTTAAAGGAGTGCAACGCATCGTATACATAAGGAACACCCAAAGCTGTATATGAATCACAGATCAACTCATCGTGCTCGCCCAATGGAATGGTATCGGTATCGATCAGTTTAAATTCGGGCAAAACGATCGAGATCTTTAACAAGGAAGAATCAGGAGGCAGGATCGAATCGATCTCATCCTGAGCGTAGCCAATCAGCCCTGAGATCATAAAGATACAGATCAGGATCAACTTTCGCATGTTACTTTTCACTTCCATTGCCATTCAAAGGTACTAAGCTTATTACGCATTATCAATCAAACGCGAGAGGATAACAAAAGTTAACAAGTTTCGTATACCTGAAATCTGAATGAAAAATATACGATATTTGCAGCCCATTTAGCTAAATGTCAGACAGTTCGAACATAGAATTTAAACCAAAGAAACGCAGACTTCGCAAGGTGTTGCGCTTGTCCTATTTCACAGTTTTACATGGGCTGGCAATATTTGCTTTATTTCTCATCGGAACTGCCATTGCAGTTAAATTCAGATGGACCAACCAAAGCGGTACGACCGATGTCAATAATCGGTATTTTGATGAGCTCGCCAACAAGTACGGTACCGATCATGAACTGGACAGTGCAACTACGATCCGTTACCAGGATCAGTTCTTTCAAAAGTTGGGTATACTTGCCAAGCACAAACCGGTGGATGCACGAAAGATCTACATGGCCTATGAACAATCAGGCGATGTAGTCGTAGGACTTCGTATGTTTGACGCTACAGCGCTATTGCTCCGAAAGAACAAAGCATTTCAAAAGGACCTAAAAGCACTGAAAAACGTAAAGAAAGGTAAAGATCGTTCCGTATATGAATGGTCGAACTATAAAGTTTGGGATGATTTCTGTAAAGCAGTGCTTAAGGATAAAGCAGCCATTGACTCCGCATCGAGAATTACAGGAGTAGAATCGAGATTGATCGTGATGTGCTTAGTTGGAGAACAGGTGCGTATGTTCAATTCAGGCCGTGAACGATTCAAGCAATACGTCTACCCTTTCAGTCGTGTGATGTTGGCGAATAATCGTGGCTATGGGGTAACCAGTATCCTTGAAAATACCGCACTACGAATTGAAAGAAATTTAACTGATACACGTAGCCCGTTTTACCCAGGTGAATATTTTTCGAAATGTCTCAATTACAACGACACCTTCCCTGATCTGATCGTGGATACCATTGAGGCACACAAGCACAAGACCATTCAGCGACTGATTAAAGGAGGTGATCACTTCTATTCCTATTTGTATAC
>Ga0070743_10000066_pt1 | contig 32332 bp, 34 predicted proteins | sample ColrivemetaGS697_FD_70187 | JGI IMG/M metagenome (GOLD analysis project Ga0070743, IMG submission 70187) | Estuarine microbial communities from the Columbia River estuary, USA - metaG S.697 | ecosystem: Environmental > Aquatic > Marine > Intertidal zone > Estuary | place: USA: Columbia River... | reverse complement strand
TATCTTTGAATAGTGTAAGAAAATATAATTTTTAAAAGCTTTAATCATGAAAAAGTATTTGTTATTATCTCTCTTTATTCCAACTTTTATTTTTGCGCAACTCAATGAAAGTGATACGCTAAAAATTAAAGGGCAATTGTCATTAACAGGTTTTTGGCAAGGAGGTAATGTACAAACCGTTATTTTTAGAGCGAAAACTGAAGGAAGTGTGGAAGCGTTTAAAAACACGGTTTTAAAGACAAGCAATTCGTATGTGTATCAAGAATTTGGAAAAGTAAAAGCAGATGAAGACATTTTGAGTTTGAATTTTTTATACTTTAATACCCACAAAAAAGTATATCCTTTGTTACTGGGTTTTGTGAGTACTAATTTCCGAAGAGAAATAGATATTCGTTATTTATTTGGTGGAGGACTTTCTTTTCAAATTTTCAATGATAAAACCAATTGGATAAAAATGTCTCTTTCCACGGAATATGAACAAACAAATTTTAATAAAACAAATTTTACTCGTCCTGAATACAATGGGAATTCGACTATAAATACCTGGCGTGGAACGATTTGGCTGAATGGAAAATACCATTTATTTAAAAAGAAATTGATTTTGAATCACGAAAGTTACTTTCAGCCTTCGTTTCAAGATTATAAAAATTATCGTTGGCAAGCAGATATCAGTGCAGAATTGCCCATTTGGAAATACTTAAATTTCAAAATTAGTTATTTGCATACTTCTGAGAGCTTGGTGATTGAAAATCAAAAACAAGAAGATAAATTCTTGTCATTCGGATTTACTTTGAAAAGTTTTTAAAAAACTAATTTTTCTCAAACAACGCCACTGTTTCAATATGCGCTGTATGTGGAAATTGATCTACCAAACTAATTTTTTTTAGAGCATAACCAGCATCACTTAGCAGAGCAGTATCTCTTGCTTGTGTTGCAGGATTACAGGAAACATATACCATCCTGTCGGCATTTAAATCAATGATTTTTTGCAAGGTTTTTGGCATAATTCCAGCTCTTGCAGGGTCTAAAATAATGGTTTTTATTTTGTTGGTATATTCAGGATGTGCTGTTAAAAACTTACCCACATCAGCAGCAAAAAATTGAAGTCCTTCAATCTTATTTCTTTTGGCATTTTTCTTGGCATCTTCAATAGCATCTGCAATGATATCAACACCAATAATTTTAGCATTATTGCTTTTTGCAGCGACAATTTGACCAATAGTACCTGTGCCACAAAACAAGTCCATCACTACTGTATTATCTACTTTGGTTTGGTCTTCCAATACGTATTCAACTACTTTGCTATACAGTTTTTCAGCGGCTTTTGGGTTGGTTTGAAAAAAGCTTTTCATGCTGATTTCAAATTGCAATCCTAACAATTCTTCTACAATTTTCTCATTTCCGTAAACCAGTTGTTCACTACCCGCAGTTGCAATTGTTCTATCACCAGTTTCATCATTAATTGTATGAATCAAACCTGCCATACGTTCTCCAAATATAGTCAACAAGAAATCAATGAATTTTGATATGGAAAATTGATCCAACCCATCAGATGTTGTTACCAAATTGAATAATAATTGATTGGTTTTGAATGATTTTCGCACTACAAAATACCTAAAAAAACCTGATTTTTTGGGCCCATGCCAAGGTGGTAATCCCGTTTTTTCGCAATAAATTCTGATATTTTTAATGTTATTTTCCATTTGTTCATCAAACAATCCAGAATCTTTTTCCAAGTTGTCTCCCATCCACCAAACGCCACGTCTTTTAAATCCAAGTGTAAAAATATCAACATCTGTCTTATTGATTCTATCATAACCAATAGCCGAAAATCCATATTCCATTTTGTTGCGATAATGAAAATCGTTTGGGGAAGCAATCAATTCATCAAACAAATCTTCGATATTTGGAACATTTCCAATTCGTTGAAACAACGAAAGTGTACTTTCTTTTTTGTATTTATGTTGGATTTCGATAGGTAACTGTATATAAGGCGCACCAGGAATATCTTGATACGGAACTTCAATTTCATCTTCAGAAGGTTGTAAAACATCTATCAAAGAAGCCTCTGCATATTTTTTACTTGTAGTTTTAATTTGTGCTTTTACCAGTTGTCCTGGTAACGTATTGGGTACAAAAACCACAAAATCTCCTTTTTCATTTCTGATGCGTGCAATTCCTTTGCCACCAAAAGCATAATCTTCAATGGAAAGTTCTAATATTTGATTCCTTTTTACAAAGGGATTGCGTTCTCTACTTGGCATAATTTAAATTTACGGACTGCAAAATTAAACAATTAATAAAACAATGAGTAAATGAAATAGTGATTTAATGAATTAATGAAAAATCAGAAACTCTTAAACAATAGAAACATTTTTCTTATTTTTGCTAAACTTCGAGGATGATTTCTTTCCCACGCTGAATTTCTGATCCGATAACTATCGGAATATAGAAGGATAAAGGTAGAACAGGAATGGTTATTTTATCAATTTTAAAACAATAAAAATGACTGTTTTAGAACAAGTAACTTCGCAACAAGCGATTGATTTAGAAAATAAATATGGTGCCCACAATTACCATCCATTGCCAGTAGTATTGAGCAGGGGAGAGGGAGTATATGTTTGGGATGTAGAGGGTAAAAAGTATTTTGATTTTTTATCTGCTTATTCTGCTGTAAATCAAGGGCATTGCCATCCAAAAATTGTAAATGCTTTGATACAACAAGCACAAACTTTGGCGTTAACATCTCGTGCTTTTTACAACAATGTTTTGGGTAAGTACGAACAATTTACTTCAGCTTTCTTCGGATTTGACAAATTATTACCCATGAATACAGGTGCAGAAGCTGTAGAAACTGCGCTTAAGATTGCCAGAAAGTGGGCGTATGAAGTAAAAGGAATTGCCGAAAATGAAGCCGAAATTGTAGTTTGTGAAAACAATTTTCACGGACGAACAACCACTATCATCTCATTTTCTAATGACGAAAATGCACGTAAAAACTTTGGACCTTTTACCGAAGGATTTATTAAAATAGAATATGATAATTTGAACGCGCTAGAAAACGCATTACAATCTAATACAAATATTGCTGCTTTTTTGGTGGAACCCATTCAAGGGGAAGCAGGCGTTTATGTGCCCTCTGAAGGATATTTAGCAGCGGCAAAACGTTTATGTGAACAACACAATGTACTTTTTATTGCTGACGAAGTGCAAACTGGAATAGCCAGGACAGGACGATTGTTAGCTACTTGTGGAAATTGTACCTGTGCTGACAAAAATTGTTCTGGAACTCCTGAAGTTAAACCAGATATTTTGATTTTGGGAAAAGCCTTGAGTGGAGGTGCATATCCAGTTTCAGCAGTTTTGGCAGATAATCCTATTATGAATGTAATCAAACCAGGTAATCACGGGTCGACTTTTGGTGGAAATCCTATTGCAGCTGCAGTAGCGATGGCTGCTTTAGAAGTAGTTCGTGATGAGAAATTGGCAGATAATGCTGAAAGATTAGGCATTATTTTCAGAAAAGAATTGTCGGATTTTGCAGCTACAAACGATTTGATTTCTTTGGTGAGAGGGAAAGGTTTGCTGAATGCCATCGTAATTAATGATACTGAATATAGTGATACTGCATGGAATATTTGTTTACAATTGCGAGATAATGGCTTGTTAGCAAAACCTACTCATGGCAATATTATTCGTTTTGCACCTCCATTGGTTATGACAGAAAAACAGCTGTATGAGTGCATAGAAATCATCAAAAAAACGATTTCAAATTTTAAGAAATAAGGGTATATTTGAACATCACAAAATATAATAATACTATGTCAGAACCAATTATTCAATTAGCAGAATTAAAATTAACTAGCGAGGCTAAAAGTTATTTGAAAGAAACCGCAAAATGGGCTTTTTTCTTATCAATTGTTGGATTTGTGGGAATTGCATTTTTAGTGATCTTTGCGTTGTTTGCAAATACCATTTTTGGTTCACTACCTCAATATCAAAATCTTCCTTTCAATATGGGTAAAATCATTGCCATTGTTTACTTAATTTTGGCAGCAATCTACTTATTTCCAGTGTATTATTTGATGCAATTTGGCAATAAAATGAAGGCTGCATTATCTTTGAAAGAAGATGCTATATTGGCGGCATCTTTTGAAATGCTTAAATCACACTATAAATTTTTAGGAGTTTTTACAATTATTATTTTGTCTTTGTATGCTTTGATTTTTGTTGTTACAATACTAGGAATGTCATTTTAGTTTGTAAAAAAAAATAAAAAACTTTCTCTAAATGATTTGTATCCTTATTTAGAAAATATTTTTAATGGCAGACTTTTAAGTATTTTTTAAAATTTTAAAAATTCAATCCAGGAATGTTAGGCATACCACTTTTAGCAACATTTGCCAATTCATTTTCGTTGATTTTTTTTGCTTTTTCTAACGCTTTGTTGAGTGTCAAAATCAAATAATCTTCCAATTCATCAGCATCAGTAAGCAAAGAATTATCCATAGAAATTGATTTGATAGTGCTGTTTGCAGTGACAGTTACTTTTACTTTTCCGTCATTTGAAAATTCATCGATCAAAACAGTATCCAACCTTTTTTTTGTTTCTTCCACTTTTTGTTGGGTTTCTTTCAATTTTTGCATCATTCCAGATAAGTCTCCAAACATATTATTTCTATTTTAAATTAAATTCATTACAAAATTAGTAAATTTAACAGGTTTTATAAGATACTAAAAATGAGAAAAAAAATTATAAGTACAATTGTATTAAGTGCTATTTTTGCAACCGCTTGTAAAAATGACACTCAAACAATGAAAAGTACTGATGCAAATGCACCTGTTGCACATAAAGAGCCAACCAAATTAGAAAAACATGGAGATATTCGTATTGATAATTACTTTTGGATGCGACTTTCGGACGAACAAAAATTAGCGCCTGTCAAAGACAAACAAACTCAAAATGTAATAGATTATCTAGAATCAGAAAACAGTTATTATGAAAAGGTAACTGCATATACCAAAAATTTTCAAGAAAAACTTTTCGAGGAAATGAAAGGGCGCATCAAAGAAGATGATGCTTCTGTGCCTTATAAAGATAATGGATATTACTATATCACTCGTTATGAAACTGGAAAGCAATATCCTATTTACAGTCGTAAAAAAGGAACGTTGGATGCCCAAGAAGAAATTTTATTCAATGTGAATGAAATGGCAGTGGGTTACGAATATTATCAATTGGGTGGTTTGAGCATTTCTGAAAATAATAAATATGCCGTTTTTGCTACAGATACTGTCGGAAGAAGACAGTATTTTTTGAGAATTAAAAACTTAGAAACTGGTGAAATTCTGAAAGATATTATTGACAATACCACAGGGGGAGCCGTTTGGGCAAATGATCATAAAACCATTTTTTACACGAAGAAAAATCCTACAACATTGCGAAGTGAAAAAATTTATAAACATATTTTAGGAACTTCAGAAAAGGAAGATGTTGTGGTTTTTCATGAAAAAGATGAAACTTTCAATACCTATGTAAGCAAATCAAAATCTAGTCAATTCATCATTATTGGTTCTTACAGCACAGTGTCTACAGAATCTCAATTTTTAGATGCAAATACACCTTCAGGAAAGTTTCAAATTATTCAACCAAGAGAGCGTGATTTAGAGTATTCTGTTTCGCATTATAAAGATCATTTTTATTTATTGACGAATAAAGATAAAGCGGTGAATTTTAAATTGATGAAAACTCCAATCAAAGCAACACGTAAAGAAAATTGGGTAGATGTAATTCCGCATAGAAAAGAAACTTTATTAGAAGATTTTTCGATTTTTAACGACTATTTGGTGTTAGAAGAACGCACCAATGGTTTGAGCAAAATTCGCATCAAACGTTGGGACAATTTAAATGATTTCTATTTACCTTTTAACGAAGAAACCTATTCTGTAAGCGTGTATGATATGCCAGAATTTGATACAGACATCATTCGTTATTCTTATAATTCTTTTACAACACCGAGCTCTGTGATTGATTTCAATATGAACAATCAGTCCAAACAAATCATGAAAGAACAAGAAGTATTGGGAGGGAAGTTTAAAAAAGAAAACTATATCAGTAAAAGAGTTTGGGCAACTGCCAGAGATGGAAAAAAAATACCAATTTCGATAGTATATAATAAAAATACGGTGTTGAATGAAAACACACCCTTATTGCAATATGGGTATGGCTCATATGGAGCCACCATCCCTGATGGATTTTCAACGACACGTTTGAGTCTGTTAGATCGAGGTTTTGTATTTGCTTTGGCACATATTCGAGGAGGAGAATATTTAGGACGTGAATGGTATGAGGATGGTAAAATGCTTCGTAAAAAAAATACGTTTACCGATTTTATTGATTGTTCTAAATATTTAATTGAAAACAACTACACTTCAGCCAAACATTTGTATGCCATGGGAGGTTCGGCAGGGGGGTTGTTGATGGGGGCAATTGTAAATATGAATCCTGAATTGTATCATGGAATCATTGCTGCAGTGCCTTTTGTAGATGTAGTTTCAACAATGATTGATGATAGTATTCCATTAACTACTGGCGAATATGATGAATGGGGAAATCCGAATGACAAAAAATATTATGAGTATATCAAATCCTACTCTCCATATGATCATGTAAGCTCAAAAAAATACCCTAATATGTTAGTAACCACAGGTTTTCATGATTCTCAGGTTCAATATTGGGAACCTGCAAAATGGGTAGCAAAACTTAGAGAATTAAAAACAGACACCAATTTATTATTTTTATATACCAACATGGATGCTGGACATGGAGGTGCATCAGGACGTTTTGAAGCTTTGAAAGAAACTGCTATGGAATACTCCTTTTTATTGGCACTTGAAAATAAAATCACTCACGAAATCATAAAACCATGATAATATCAATGAAATTGATTGAGAGAATCAATTTATGTAAACGCTTTAAAAACAATATTTTGTAATTTACAATCATGCTAAATTGAATGATTTTACCATTTTATTGATAACAATTTAGCAAAGAAATGTATTTTTGCAGCGCAATTTCTACTACAACCATTTTTTTAAATGGTTTTTTGAGAAACGATTCTAATGAAAAGACACCAAGGCATTACTAACAACATACTACAATTAGTAGGTCAAACACCATTGGTTAAATTGCATCAAATCACCAAAGAATTTCAAGGTGAATTTTATGCAAAGTTAGAAGCTTTCAATCCTGGACATTCTGCCAAAGACAGAATTGCCTTGCACATTATAGAAGATGCTGAGAAAAAAGGCATCATCAAAAAAGGTTCAACAATCGTTGAAACTACCTCTGGAAATACAGGTTTTAGCTTGGCAATGATAAGTATTGTAAAAGGTTATAAATGTATTTTGGCTGTTAGTGATAAATCATCTGTAGATAAAATAGACATGCTTAAATCTATGGGGGCAAAAGTGCATATTTGTCCTGCTAACGTAGCACCCGATGACCCAAGATCGTATTACTCTGTTGCGAAAGCCATTCATAAAAAAACAAAAAACTCTGTTTACATCAATCAGTATTTCAATGAATTGAATATTGAAGCACATTACAGAACAACAGGTCCTGAAATTTGGCAACAAACTGAAGGAAAAATTACACATCTTATTGTAGCGAGTGGTACAGGAGGAACTATCTCAGGGACTGGTAAATACTTAAAAGAACAAAACCCAAATATCAAAATAATGGGTGTCGATGCAATTGGCTCTGTGTTGAAAAAATACCACGAAACAGGAGTTTTTGACAAAAACGAAATTAGTCCATACAAAATTGAAGGATTGGGTAAAAATTTAATTCCTTCAGCCACAGATTTTGATGTAATTGATATTTATGAAAAAGTATCAGACAAAGAAGCCGCACTTACAGCAAGAGAAATTGTAAAAGCCGAAGGTATTTTTGCAGGCTATACATCAGGAGCTGTTGTGCAAGCTAGCAAACAATTTGCATCACAAAATTATTTTGACAAAGACAGTTTTGTGGTATTGATATTTCCTGATCATGGTTCTCGCTACATGAACAAAATATACAGTGACGTTTGGATGAAAAAGCAAGGTTTTTTTGAATAAAAATAACCTTTCCATAACATTTGATTAACTCCAAAAAAAGCGGTTAATTTGCACTAATTAAATTTTAATTTACACATCATGACGAAAGATTTATTTGAAAGAATAAAAGTAGATAAAGGACCTTTAGGAAAATGGGCCGAACAAGCTGAAGGCTACTATGTATTTCCAAAATTGCAAGGGCCTATCTCTAACAGAATGTCTTTCAACGGAAAAAAAGTAATCACTTGGAGTATCAATGATTACTTAGGATTAGCAAATCACCCAGAAGTATTAAAAGCGGATGCTGCTGCTGCTGCCGAACACGGAATGGCATATCCAATGGGTGCTAGGATGATGTCTGGTCATACAGATTTTCATGAACAACTAGAACGTGAATGTGCTGAATTTGTTCATAAAGAAAAAGCATATTTGTTAAATTTCGGATACCAAGGAATCATGTCAGCAATTGATGCGTTGGTAACAAAACACGATATCATTGTATATGATGTTGATACGCATGCTTGTATTATTGATGGCGTTCGTTTGCATCAAGGAAAACGTTTTGTGTATCGTCATAACGATATGGAAAGTTTTGAAAAAAATATCAAACGTGCTACAAAAATGGCTGAACAAACAGGCGGAGGAATTTTAGTAATTTCGGAAGGTGTGTTTGGAATGCGTGGTGAACAAGGAAAATTAAAAGAAATTGCGGCTTTTAAAAAACAATACAATTTCCGTTTGATGGTTGATGATGCACACGGATTTGGAACTTTGGGTGAAGGAGGAAGAGGCACTGGTTTTGAACAAGGGGTACAGGATGAAATTGATGTATATTTTGCAACTTTCGCTAAATCAATGGCAGGTATTGGTGCGTTTTTAGCAGGTGATAAAGACGTTATTCAGTACTTACAATACAATTTACGTTCGCAAATGTTTGCAAAATCATTGCCGATGGCAATGGTTAAAGGCGCTTTAAAACGTTTAGATATGATGCGTACTATGCCAGAATTGAAAGAAACTTTATGGAAAAACACCAATGCTTTGCAATCAGGATTGCGTGCAGCAGGTTTTGATTTAGGATCAACACAAACCTGTATCACACCAGTTTATTTGCAAGGGGATATTCCTGAAGCGATGGCAATGGTTAATGATTTGCGCGAAAATCACGGAATTTTCTGTTCAATTGTGGTATATCCTGTAATTCCAAAAGGATTGATTATTCTACGATTGATTCCTACTGCAACACATACACAAGAAGATATTGATGAAACCATCAAAGCTTTTTCAGCAATTAGAGAAAAATTAACAAACGGAAGTTATAAACAAGTTGCTGTAAGTTAATCTGTACTTTTTTCTAGTTTTATATTTTAAAAACTGTGAGTTACTTTAATATGTAATTCATAGTTTTTTTTAAAAAAGAATTCAAATTAAAATATCTTTTTCCATTTTTCATTTGGTATTTGTAAAATAAAATTTCGATATTTGCATCATAAATAAAAAACATGATATTTATTCAAGCACATCACCATCATTTTTACAATTGCTCTCAAGCGATTTAGAAATGTATTGAATAAATTCAACATATTTTATAAACCCGTTTGAGCAAATCAAACGGGTTTTTAGTTGAATCCATTTTGCTCAAACTTAACAAACAAAAAAATGAGTACCCTACGAATTGCAATTCAAAAATCAGGAAGATTACATGAAGAATCCATGGAACTTTTAAAAGATATTGGAATTTCTATTGATAACGGAAAAGACCAACTCAAAGCCGCAGCAAGAGATTTTCCTGTGGAAGTTTTTTATTTACGCAATGGTGATATTCCACAATATTTGCGAGATGGCGTAGTTGATGCAGCCATTATTGGCGAAAATATCATCATCGAAAAAGGCAATGATTTGCCATTTGTAGAGCGATTGGGATTTTCGAAATGCAAGGTTTCTATTGCAGTTCCCAAAGAATCTGATGCTTCGTCATTGAAAGATTTAGCAGGTAAAGAAATTGCTACTTCATATCCTGAGACCGTAAAACGTTTTTTAGATGCACAGGGTATTTCAGCCAAATTGCACATCATTAATGGCTCTGTAGAAATTGCACCCAATATTGGTTTAGCAGATGGAATTTGCGATATTGTTTCTAGTGGAAGTACTTTATTCAAAAACGGATTGAAAGAAATTGAAGTTTTGTTAAAATCAGAGGCAGTGTTGGCAATTTCTCCCAAAATGGATGATGAACGCAAAGCGATTTTAGCGAAAATACAGTTCCGAATTCACTCTGTTTTAAAAGGAAGAAATTCAAAATATATCTTATTAAATGCACCGAATGATAAATTAGACGAAATTATAAAAGTATTGCCAGGTATGAGAAGTCCTACTGTGTTGCCTTTGGCAGAGAAAGGATGGAGTTCTGTGCACACTGTGATTAGTAAAAATCAGTTTTGGGAAATTATTGATGAGCTGAAAAGCAAAGGTGCAGAGGGTATTTTAGTATGTCCAATTGAAAAAATGGTATTATAATGAAAACAATCCTAAATCCAGCAAAATCAGCTTGGAAAACAATCCTAGAAAGACCCACCAAAACAGTGGATGATATTGAAAAAACAGTATTGCAAATTTTTGACGATGTTCAAAAAAATGGAGATCTAGCTGTAGATAAATACACCTCTTTGTTTGATGGGGTTCAAATCAAAGAAAAATTAGTAACCGCCACTGAAATAGAAGAAGCAATTCAAGCTATTTCTATCGAATTAAAAGAAGCGATTAGAGTTGCTCATAGAAACATCTTACTTTTTCACAAATCGCAAAAAACAGAAAAAGTTGCTGTAGAAACCTATAGAGGTGTGTTTTGTTGGCAAGAAAAACGACCAATTCAAAAAGTAGGATTGTATATTCCCGGTGGAACAGCCCCTTTATTTTCAACTGTATTGATGTTGGCAATTCCTGCGCAAATAGTAGGTTGCAAAGAAATTGTGTTGTGTTCACCCCCCAATAAAGAAGGCAAAATTCATCCAGCCATTTTATATGCTGCCAACCTGTGTGGTGTAACAAAAATTATAAAAGTAGGAGGCATTCAAGCTATTGCAGGATTGACTTTCGGAACTAAAATCATTCCAAAGGTATATAAAATATTCGGCCCAGGGAATCAGTTTGTAACAGTTGCCAAACAATTAGCCACCAAATATGGTGTTGCCATAGACATGCCTGCAGGTCCAAGTGAATTATTAGTAGTTGCAGACGATTCAGCCAACGCATCTTACGTGGCTGCCGATTTATTAAGTCAAGCAGAGCATGGTATTGATAGTCAAGTAGTTTTAGTCACTACATCTAACGTATTAATTGAACAAGTTTCTAATGAAATTTCGAAGCAAATAACACAATTACCAAGAAAAGAAATTGCAGAAAAAGCAATTGCAAACTCTGTAGCAATTTTTGTTGAAAACGATGTAATTGCCTTAGATTTGATCAACGAATATGGTCCTGAGCATTTTATCGTTGCCACAAACAACAATGCCTTTTTTGTAGACAATATTGCCAATGCGGGATCTGTTTTTATAGGAAATTACACGCCAGAAAGTGCAGGAGATTATGCTTCAGGAACTAATCATACCTTACCAACAAATGGATTTAGCAAAGCGTATTCAGGCGTTAATTTAGATAGTTTTTTAAAGAGCATTACCTTTCAAGAAATCACTAAAGTAGGCATACAAGGTATTGGAAAACAAATTGAAATTATGGCTGAGGCTGAAGGGTTGCAAGCGCACAAAAATGCAGTTACACTAAGATTAAACGACCTAAAATGAAATCAATTTTAGATTTAGTTAGAGGAAATATAAAGTCTTTAAAACCTTATTCATCCGCTAGAGACGAATATAAAGACATTGCTATTAACGACATGATTTTTTTGGATGCCAATGAAAATCCATTCGAAAATGGTGTGAATCGTTATCCAGATCCACAACAATTGACCGTAAAAAAAGTATTGGCAACGATTAAAAATGTCAATAAGAAAAATATCCTGTTAGGCAATGGGAGTGATGAAATATTAGACCTGTTGTTCCGTGCTTTTTGTGAACCAAATAAGGACAACATCATTACGTTGCCACCAACGTATGGAATGTATTCCGTTTTAGCGTCACTCAATGCTATTGAAGACCGAAAAGTCTTGTTATCAACTGATTTTCAGCCGCAAATTCAACAGATTTTAGCAACCGTAGATGACAATTCAAAAATCTTATTTGTTTGTTCGCCAAACAATCCTTCAGGAAATAGTTTTTCTGAAGAAGTTATTGAAACCTTATTGAAAAAATTTCAAGGTTTGGTGGTGATTGACGAAGCATATATCGATTTTTCAAAACAAGAAAGTTGGTTGAAAAAACTTAATGAATATCCGAATTTAGTCATCACTCAAACCCTTTCAAAGGCCTATGGAATGGCAGGAATCCGTCTGGGAATTTGTTATGCGTCTGAGGAAATTATCCAAATTTTAAACAATATTAAACCACCTTATAACATCAATGAATTGACGCAACAAAAAGCATTAGAACGTTTGCAAGATAAGGAAGGAGTAGCCCAAGAAATTGAAACGATTTTATTTGAAAGAAATCAATTAGCAATAGCTTTGAGAAGCATTTCATTCATTGAAAAAATCTATGAATCAGATGCCAATTTCATTTTGATAAAAGTAGATGATGCTAATAAAAGATACAACGAATTAATTGAAAAAGGCATTGTAATTCGAAACAGAACATCACAACCTTTGTGTGAAAACACCTTGCGTTTGACAGTTGGTACAAAGGAGGAAAATGAGAAATTGATAAAAGTTTTAAAAGAAATATAGTTTTTTGCATTTCGCAAAATGCTAATAGCCAAAAGCTAAAAATATGAGAAAAAAAGTACTATTTATCGATAGAGATGGCACCTTGGTTTTAGAGCCACCTATTGATTATCAGTTAGATAGTTTAGAAAAACTATCGTTTTATCCAAAAGTTTTTCAATACATGGCAAGAATTGCCTCAGAATTAGATTTTGAATTGGTCATGGTTACCAATCAAGATGGATTAGGAACAGCTTCTTTTCCTGAAGATACTTTTTGGCCAGTGCAAAAAAAAATTATTGATGCGTTTGCAAAAGAGGGTGTTATTTTTTCTGAAATTATTATAGATAAAACTTTTCCGTACGAAAATGCACCTACTAGAAAACCAAGAACGGGTTTGTTAACCAACTATTTTTCTGAGGATTATGATTTAGGAAATTCGTTTGTTTTGGGTGACAGAATCACAGATATGGAATTGGCTAAAAACTTAGGTGCTAAAGGAATCTTTTTATCAGAAAATCCTGATTTAGGCGCTGATGAAATTAAAACTTCCAAACAAGAAATTTTTGATTCTATTGCATTAACAACCACTGATTGGTCTGAAATTTATCAATTTTTAAAATTAAAAGATAGAGTTTCAGAAATCATTAGAAATACCAATGAAACCAAAATTTATATCAAGCTAAATTTAGATGGTTCTGGAAAAAATGACATTTCTACAGGTTTACACTTTTTTGATCACATGTTAGACCAAATTGGACGTCATGGAAACATGGATTTAACAATAAAAGTTGATGGTGATTTAGAGGTTGATGAACATCATACAATAGAAGATACCATGATTGCTTTTGGAGAGTTGTTTCACAAAGCTTTAGGGGATAAATTGGGTATTGAACGTTATGGATTTTGCTTACCTATGGATGATTGTTTGTCACAAGTGGCTGTTGACTTTGGTGGAAGAAACTGGTTGGAGTGGGATGCAGAATTCAGAAGAGAAAAAATAGGTGATATGCCAACAGAAATGTTTTTTCATTTGTTTAAATCATTTACTGATGGTGCAAAATGCAACTTAAATATCAAAGCAGAAGGCGCTAACGAGCATCATAAAATTGAAGGTATTTTTAAAGCATTTGCAAAAGCAATGAAAATGGCTGTAAAAAGAGATGCCAATAAAATGTTTTTGCCAAGCACAAAAGGAATGCTTTAAAAGTGTATAATTATGAATTTTTAGTTTTGAGTTTATAAACTTAAAACTAAGCACTAAAAATTAAAAATTAATTATGAAACTCATAATTATTGATTACGGAGCAGGAAACATCAAAAGCATTCAATTTGCTTTTAAAAGATTGGGTGTTGATGCTGTTTTATCAAACACTATTGATGAGATAAAAGCCGCCGATAAAGTGATTTTCCCAGGAGTTGGTGAAGCAAGTTCAGCCTTTAAAATGTTACAAGAAAGCGGTTTAGATGTTGTAATTCCTACTTTAAAACAACCTGTATTAGGCATTTGTTTGGGCATGCAATTGATGTGTAATTCATCCGAAGAAGGAAATACAAAAGGCCTAGGAATTTTTGATGTGGTTGTAAAAAAGTTTTCAAATGCTGTAAAAGTTCCGCAAATGGGTTGGAATGTTATTAAAGACTTAAAATCGGATTTATTTAAAGGAATCAAAGAAAATGAGTTCATGTATTTGGTGCATAGTTTTTATGCTGAAAGTTGTGATGAAGCCATCGCAACTTCAGATTATGATATTGAATATGCATCAGCTTTGCAAAAAGACAATTTTTATGGTGTACAATTTCATCCTGAGAAATCATCAATAGCAGGAGAACAAATTTTGAAGAATTTTCTAGAACTAAAAACTAACCATTAAAGACTAATAATTATTTTGAGAATCATTCCAGCCATAGACATCATAGACGGAAAATGTGTTCGTTTAACAAAAGGCGATTACAGTACGAAGAGGATTTATAATGAAAATCCGTTAGAAGTTGCGAAAGAATTTGAAGCTGCTGGCATTCAATATTTGCATGTGGTAGATTTGGATGGTGCAAAAGCGAGTCAAATTATCAATTATAAAGTATTAGAGCAAATTGCTTCAAAAACCACTTTGAAAATCGATTTTGGAGGAGGATTAAAATCTGATAAAGATTTAGAAATTGCCTTTAATTCAGGTGCAAATCAAGTAACAGGAGGAAGCATTGCTGTAAAAAATCCAGCAGTTTTTGAAAGTTGGATTGCAAAATTTGGCGCAAAGAAAATTATTCTGGGAGCTGATTTTTATCCAGATACTTTTGGAGGAAAAATCGCAACCAATGGTTGGCAAGAAGAAAGTAGTTTGACTTTACTTCCGTTTATAAATAAATATCAAGAAAAAGGAATTCAGTATGTAATTTGTACCGATATTTCTAAAGATGGTATGTTGCAAGGACCAAGTTTTGACATTTATAAGGATATATTGTCAGTTCGAGCGCAGTCGAGAACAAATGATAACCTTTTGACTGTGCCCAAGGAGGAGACAATTGATCTAAAACTAATCGCATCAGGAGGAATATCAACCTTTAATGAATTGCCAAAATTAGCTGAAATCGGTTGTGAAGGAGTGATTATAGGAAAAGCGATTTACGAAAATAAAATTAGTTTACAACAGTTACAAAAATTCATAGTTGATGGTCTGTAGTTAGTGGTTTTTGGTTATTATTCTAACCAACAAACTAACAAAACAACCAACAACCAACAACAAAATAAATGTTAACAAAAAGAATCATTCCTTGTTTAGATATTAAAAACGGACGAACCGTGAAAGGTGTCAATTTTGTCAATCTAATAGATGCAGGAGATCCTGTAGTTTTAGCAAAACAATATGCAGTTTTGGGAGCTGATGAATTGGTGTTTTTAGATATTTCAGCTACTTTAGAAGGTAGAAAAACTATGATTGAAATGGTGCATCAAGTGGCAGAGCAAGTCAATATTCCTTTTACAGTGGGTGGTGGAATTTCATCCGTAGAAAACGTCAATGAACTATTAAAATGGGGTGCAGATAAAGTTTCTATCAATTCATCCGCAGTAAAAAGACCTGAATTAATTAACGAATTGGCCAATAAATTTGGGAGTCAGTGTGTGGTGGTTGCCATTGATGCCAAACAAATTGAAGGGGAATGGTTTGTGCATTTAGCAGGAGGCACTATTCCAACTGAAATCAAATTATTTGATTGGGCGCAAGAAGTCGAAAAACGTGGTGCAGGCGAAATTTTATTTACATCCATGGATCATGATGGTACAAAAGCTGGTTTCGCCAATGTAGCTTTGGCACATTTGTCTAGTTTGGTAAATATTCCAATTATTGCTTCTGGTGGCGCAGGAACAATGAAACATTTTGTAGATACTTTTACCATTGGAAAAGCAGATGCAGCTTTGGCAGCAAGTGTTTTTCACTTTGGAGAAATTCCGATTTTAGATTTAAAAAAAGAATTAAAAAATAATAATATTCCAATTAGGATATAAATGTCAGTTCGAGCGCAATAGAGAACTAATAACCTCTTGAATGCGCTCAAGGAGACAGAAAAAATAAAAATTATGGATATAGATTTCAATAAAAATAATGACGGATTAGTGCCTGCAATTATTCAAGATGCCACAACAAAAAATGTATTGATGTTGGGCTATATGAACGAAGAAGCATTCAATAAAACCCAAGAAACGAAAATGGTAACTTTCTATTCAAGAACCAAAAACAGACTTTGGACAAAAGGAGAAGAAAGTGGAAATATATTGAATTTGGTTGATATTAGATTAGACTGCGATAATGATACTTTATTGATTTCAGTTAATCCAAAAGGGCCAACGTGCCACAAAGGAACTGATACCTGTTGGGCTGAAAACAACACACAAAATTTCGGATTTTTAACCCATTTAGAAAATACAATTACAGATAGAATTCAAAATGCAGATGCTCAAAAAAGTTACGTAGCCTCTTTGTTTGCAAAAGGAATCAATAAAATTGCACAAAAAGTAGGAGAGGAGGCAGTAGAAGTAGTAATTGAAGCCAAAGACAACAATGACGATCTTTTTTTAAATGAAAGTGCTGATTTATTGTTTCATTATTTATTGCTGTTGCAAGCCAAAGGATTTAAGTTGAATGATGTTGTTGAAATATTAAGAAAAAGAGAAAAATAATTTTATGAATTTTAAGAACTCAAAATTACTCATTATCCTTGCATTTATTTCTATTTATGTAATTTGGGGATCTACGTATTTATTCAACAAAATAGCAGTCACAGAGTTATCTCCGTTTTTTTTAGCATCCATTCGTTTTTTTGTTGCAGGAATTCTAATGATATCACTTGCAAAGATTTTTAAACAAGATTTACGTATTTCCAAAAAGCAATTGACCAATTCAATGATTGCATCTTTTTTCTTTTTGATATATGGAAATGGCGTTTTTGTGTGGGCTTTAAAGTATGTGGATAGTGGATTTGGGGCTTTGATAGCCTCCTCACAGCCTTTATTTGTGTTATTGTTGTTACGATTGATAGATCGAAGACCCATGAAGAAAAAATCGATCATTGGTATTACATTTGGTATGTTTGGAATGTATTTATTAGTAAGTCAGCAAGAATTGACTACTTCAGAAAACAGTTTATTAGGTGTTTTCATGATTTTAACCTGTGTTTTAAGTTGGAGTTATGGGAGTGTTTTTGTTTCAAAAGCGCAATTACCAAAAAGTTTTATGGTCAGTACAGGATATCAAATGCTATTTGCTGGCGGGATTTTATGCATAGCAAGTTTGAGTTTTCAAGAACCTTGGATTTCGCCCTTTGAATGGAGTTCTAAAGTATTAGTTTCTTTATTGATGCTTATTATTTTTGGTGGGATCATTGCATTTACGTCATTTAACTATTTGTTAAAAGTAGTTTCAACCGAAAAAGTTTCTACATCAGCATATGTAAATCCTGTAATTGCGTTATTTATGGGATGGTTTTTTTTAGATGAAAAACTCTCTATGCAATCTATCATTGCTTCTATAATTTTACTTACGGGTGTGTATTTTATCACCACAGTAAAAAAGGTTTAAATAGCCATTAAGGAATAGAATTTTAAATAGTTTTCTTTAAAAGTATATTTATAATATTTTATTTGGTTTTTTGAGATAATATATTTAACCATAATTTATATTATGTTAAATAGAATTTATCAATACAAGATATGATACTATTCTATTACTTTCCAAAAGCCATCATAAGAAATAGTTGTTCTACTACTACTATTGATACTAAATGAACATCTTTTGCTTGCATACATTGAAATTAAAATTTTTAAATTCTCGTTTTTCGTTTTCACTTCGTACATCAATGAATAATTATTTTTCTTCGGATTGAAAGTAATTATAGCATTTGAAGGAATTCCCTCAAACTTTAAACCTGCTTCTGAATTATAACCGCTAACAATTTGTAATTCTCCATAGTATGGTAAATCCATCATCAAACTGTCCTTTTTAATTTTAATATAATTTTGAATGCTACCCAAATTAATGTTTGCAACATTACTTCCTGGTGGCAGTAAATTTTCCAAACCACGTGTGTTTGCAAAAGCAACTGGAGTTGCTGAATTCGCGGTAATTTCAAAATTCGTTTCATTGACAACTCTTTTCAAATTCTCAATTTCAGCAATCGATGCTGTGCTTTTGCAATTATAAAATAGCAAACCAATTGCGAAAAAGAAAAGTATTCTAAAATTTATAAACATAGAAGATTGATTTTTAATGATTTAAATTTACAAAACCTTACTTAGCTTTTTAATAAAAAAATCCTAATTTTTCCAGTTTTCATAGTACTTTTGAAATTATGGAATTAGACATCCTTTTTGAAGATGAATACTGTATTTGCGTGAATAAACCCAATGATATGTTGGTACATCATGCGAAATTTTCAAGAAGTATCAAACGTGAACTTTCGTTACTACAATTCATTTTTGAAAAAACAGCTTTAAAAGTATATCCCGTTCATAGGTTAGATCGAAGAACTTCTGGAGTTGTTCTTTTAGCAAAAGAAACCTCATTTGTATCAAAATTCCAAGAATTGTTTACTAGAAACGCTATTGAAAAAACCTATTTTGGGGTGGTTCGTGGCTTTGCTCCTGCTGAAAAAATCATTGACTCTCCTGTAAAAGGTCGCGACTCTACTGTTTATAAAGAAGCTCTTACGGAAATGAAAACTTTAGAAACGGTAACTCTAAATATTCCTGTAAAACCTTACGAATCGGCACGTTATAGTTTGGTTGAATTGCATCCCAAAACAGGAAGAATGCATCAATTAAGGGTTCACATGGTTAAAATTAGTCATCCTTTAATTGGCGATGGAAAATATGGTGATAAAAATCACGATGATATGTTCATCGAAAAATTTGGTTGGAATAACTTATTTTTACACGCGGGAAAATTAGTTTTTGTGCATCCATTTACTTCAGAGCTAATTAACTTAACTGCTTCTTTTAATGATAATTGGATTCATTTATTTAAAGTGTTTACTTGGAGAAATCCCTTGCTTTAAAATTCACTATTGTTCAATAGAGAAAGCGTCAAAACTTGTCAATTCTCCGTCTTCAAAATTCATAGAAACTTCAATCGGATTGCAGCACACTTCACAATCTTCAATATATGATTGACTCGGTTCGCTAATATCCAATAGCATTGAAATTTCCTCCCAACAATATGGGCATTGAAAAAAATGTTCCATTATATTTTAAATTTACTAAAATTAATATGAAATCAAAGCTGTAATTGCAGCCTCTACTCTTGATTTTCCTAAATATTGTTGTTCTAAATCCGATTGAAATGGAATGGGCGTTTCTAAACTTCCTACTCGTTTTACGGGAGCATCTAAAAATTCGAAACAATTTTCAGTGATAATTGCTGAAATATCACTCGCTATTCCACCAAACAAAGTATCTTCTTGCACAATCAAAACTTTTCCTGTTTTTTTGACAGAAGTAAAAATTGTCTCAGTATCCAAAGGTTGTAAAGTTCGTAAATCAATAACATCTGCTTTTATTTCTGGTAGATTTATTAAAGCTTCCAAAACCCAATGTACAGCTGCGCCAAAACTAATAATACTCATGTTTTTGCCTTCTTTTAAAAGTGCTGCTTTTCCGATTTCAGTAGTGAAATATCCTTCTGATACTTCCTGATAAAGAGCTCTGTACAGGGCTTTGTGTTCGAAAAACAACACCGGATTTGGATCGTTAATTGCCGAAATCAATAATCCTTTTGCATCTTGAGGAAATGCAGGATATACTACTTTCAAACCAGACGTTTTGGTAAACCAAGCTTCATTTGTTTGACTATGAAAAGGTCCTGCACTGACGCCTGCTCCACAAGGCATTCTCACAACTACAGCTGCACTTTGTTGCCATCTATAATGTGATTTTGCCAATAAATTAACGATTGGATTGAATCCAGAGCTGACGAAATCAGCAAATTGCATTTCTACCACAGCTTTCATTCCATTTACAGACAATCCATAAGCTGCTGAAATAATGGCAGATTCACAAATTGGGGTATTTTTTACGCGTTCATTTCCAAATTCGTTGACAAATCCTTCAGTAATTTTAAATGCGCCTCCATATTCGGCAATGTCTTGACCCATAATAATTAGATCTTCATGTTGTTGCATGGACAAACGTAATCCATCAGAAATGGCATCAATAAAGCGAATATTCTTCTTGATTTTCGACGGGACAATTGTATGATATCCTACTGATTTAAAAACATCATTCAATTCAATTTCTGCATTTGGAATTATTTTTTCTTCTGCAAAAGCGATGTTCAAATGTTCATTGATTTCTTTGGAAATGGATTCTTTAAATTCGATTTCCATTGCATCTGTTAAAATATGCTCACTTTTTAAAAAAGCTTCAAAATTTGAAATAGGGTCTTTTGCCGACCAAAAATCCATCAATTCTTGAGGTACATATTTAGTGCCACTTGCTTCCTCATGACCACGCATTCTGAACGTTTTGAATTCCAACAAAACAGGTCTTGGATTTGTGCGTAAACTATTGGCCAATTCTTTCATTTTGGTGTAAACATCAATGATATTATTGCCGTCAATACTATGACTTTCCATCCCATACCCTATGCCTTTATCAGCAATATGTTCGCAATTGAATTGTTCAGAAATTGGAGTTGATAAACCATAACCATTGTTTTCAACACAAAACAAAACTGGTAATTTCCAGACAGATGCTATATTTAATGCTTCATGAAAATCACCTTCACTAGTACCTCCTTCCCCAGTAAAAACTGCGCAAACTTTGTTGTTATTTTTTAATTTATTAGCAAATGCAATTCCGTCTGCAACTCCCATTTGAGGCCCTAAATGTGAAATCATACCTACAATATGATATTCTTGTGTCCCAAAATGAAAACTTCTGTCTCGACCTTTTGTAAATCCATTCATTTTCCCTTGCCATTGAGAAAATAATCGATATAATGGAATTTCTCTAGTAGTGAATACACCTAAATTTCGATGCATTGGTAAAATATACTCGTCTTTTTCTAAAGCTGCAGTTACTCCAACTGCAATTGCTTCTTGCCCAATACCCGAAAACCATTTAGAAATTTTACCTTGTCGTAAAAGAGTTAGCATTTTTTCTTCAATCAAACGAGGCTTTAATAGCAATTTATACAAATGCAATAAGGTTTCGTTGTTAAGTTTAGAATTTACAGAATATTCAATTTTTACATTCATAAATTATCAAATCATAAGTTAACAAAGCTACTGATAAAGAAATTTATTGCATAAAAAAACCTTATCATTTTTTGATAAGGTTTATATTTTATAAAAATTTAAGATACTTATTATAATTCAGCAAAAATTGCGTGCATCATACGTTTTTTATCATTTAAGCTTTCTTCTAAAGCAATCATGGTTTCTGTTCTATTTACACCTTGAATGTCATCAATTTTGTAAATAACATCTTTGGCATCATTGGTTCCTTTAGCTCTAACTTTACAAAAAATATTGTATTTGCCAGCTGTAACATAAGCAACTGTTACGTTAGGAATTTTCTTTAAGTTTTCAATTACACTCTGAGTCATTGAAGTTTTTTCTAAAAATACACCTACATGAGCGATAAATGAATAGCCCATTTTTTCGTAATTCAATGTTAGTGTTGAGCCTTGAATAATCCCTTCATCTTCCATCTTTTTAACTCTAACGTGAATGGTTCCTGCAGATACCAATAATTGTTTAGCGATATCCGTAAAAGGAGTTCTTGCGTTTTCTATTAAGACATCTAAGATTTGATGATCTATTTCATCTAAAAGAAATTTTTTCATTTTTATGTATTATTCAAATTATTATGCAAATTTATAAATTTAATTTAATACATAATAATAAATAATGAGAAAAATTTAAATATTTTTGCTTAAGAAAACGATTTCGCTAAGTCCTTTCTTGTTTTTTAGGTCTTCTCCTTCTACTTTTTCTAAATGAGAAACCAATTGATTATCAATAATTTTATCTACATATTGAAAAGCAACATCTTTTTTATTTCGATTTCTATGGATTACATCAAAGAACATTTTTTCGTTATTTGGAATCTCAAAATAACCTTGATACGAATTGAATTCGGTGTTTGTAGCAATATGAAATAAGCCTTGTAAAATGGCGTAAAACGAATATTCTCTAGAAAATTCTCGATAATAGTCATTAGGGAAATGCCCTGATTCTATTAAAATCGTATTGTATCCAAGTTTCTGAAAATTGTCTCCTGTCGCAGTTGGGTAAAATTCATCAGTATATCTTCCTATAAAATTCGGAATTATTTTCTGTAACAATTCATTCATAGCCACAATAACATTCATGGTTTGAATTCTTCCTTTGGTAATTGCTCTCGAAGCTTCCTCTGATGGTGCTAAAAATGAGATTGTTGCAGTGTTTTTAGTACCTTCAACTCCGAAAATAGTTCTTTGATCGTGTAAATTGAAGCAGAAATGAGGGTTAAAATCCTCTAAGGTTTTTCGTAATAATTTACTCTCAATAGCAACTCGTTCTACTGCATCTCTATTTAAATCGATATTGTTTGCATTGACTCTAGTATAAACTTCGGCTCCATCAGGATTTAACATTGGAATGAATAATAACGTACAATTTTCTAAAATTGTAGTAAATTCAGATGAATTATTTGAGAAACAGTTAAACAAATCGAAAAGCGCTTTGGTTCCTGTGCTTTCATTGCCATGCATTTGAGACCATAACAAAATTCGTTTATTTCCATTTCCGATTTTTAATTGCATGATTGGTTTTTGCAATTCGGATGATCCTAATTGTTGAATTACAAAAATTGATTCGTGTTTTTTGAAGAGAGATTCAATGTTTTGGAATCGAATCCATTTGCCAAAAAGTGAAGTTTCTTTATGTTTTTCAAAAAAGGATTTTACAAAAGTAGTTGTTAAGATTGACACGAATTTCAAAAGTTATTTTTCGCAAAAATAAAGGTTTACTATTCAGTATACAATTAAAATATCACAAATGTAAAATGCATTTCTTTTACAATTGTGAACGAGAAATTCTTTTACAATTGTAATTTGTGGATTGCGTATTTTTTACAAATCAACAATTCGTTTTTTAACTCATAAGAAATGACTATAGTATGTTTTTATATTTTATTAAATAACTATAAATCATTATATTGTATTCGTTAATTAAACTTATTATTTACTTTGATTTTTTAAAAACCATAAACTTATTAAAATTGTTTTGTAGTCGATTGTAATAGACTTACTTTTGTGTAAAAATTACAATTTACAATGATAAACAGTGATGAGTTTACAAATAGACTCAAAAAAATAATGGATTATTATGCTATTTCAGCAGCACTTTTTGCAGACAAAATAGGTGTACAACGCTCAAGTATTTCACACATTTTATCTGGTAGAAACAAACCTAGTTTAGATTTTATTTTAAAAATTACCTTAGTTTTTGAAGACGTTGATTTGTATTGGTTGATTCATGGAAAGGGTCATTTTCCAAAAAAAACACCTAGTAATGACTACTCCTCTACTCCAATATTGACAACATCAACTTGTTTTGACGGAAAGAAAATTCAGCGAATTGTTGTATTTTACACTGATGGTACTTTTGATGAATATTATAAATAGCAAACTTTTACAATATTATTGTTTCATTATAAAAACAAATAGAATTAAAAAAAGGAGCTGAAAATCAGCTCCTTTTGTATAAATTAATAATTTATATTATTGTTCTTCTTTTTTATCTTCTTTGGTTGTTTTATTCCAAATTTTTATTTCGTCCTCCATTTTTAGGCCTTTTAAAACTTGAACATTTACACCATCAGAAGTCCCAAGCTCAATAAATCTTTTTTCATATTTTTCTTCAGAAATTTTTATTTCTATAAAAGGTTTTTCTGTGATTTTATCAAATTGCAATAAAGATTCTTTAATTGCCATAACTTTATCTTTTTTCTCTAAAACAATCTCCGCATTTGCACTGTAACCAGCTCTAATAAAATAACTTTCATTTAAGGAAACATCAGCTTTAATTTTAAATTGCACAGCTCCTGCTTCTTCAGTTCCCTTTGGTGCGATAAAGTTAAGCTTTGCTGGAAATTTTTTTCCTTCAATAGCGCCAATTGAGACTTCAATTTCTGAGCCATTTATCAATTTTCCAACTTCTGATTCATCTACTTTTCCTTCAAAAATCATTTTGTTCATATCAGCAATGGAAGCAATTGTTGTTCCTGCATTAAAGTTGTTCGATTGAATAACTTGATCTCCTTCTTTTACAGGAATTTCAAGTATTGTTCCTGTCATTTGTGCATAAATATTGGTATTTGCAGCACCTGCAGCACCTGAAGAACCACTTTTAATGATTTGATAATCGTTCTGTGCATTTTTTAAATCTTGCAAAGTTTGATTATAATTTAGTTCTATATTTTCAAATTCTTGTTTTGAAATTACCCCTTTTTCAAATAGATTTTTATTTCTATCCAATGCAATTTTCGCATTATCTAGAATGATTTTGATATTGTCAACACGACCTTTGGCACTCAGTAATGATTGCTCATTTGGCACTACTCTTACAGTTGCAATCAAATCGCCTTTTACAACTTTTACCCCTTCTAGTAAAAATATTTTATCAATAATACCTGTAATTTGAGGCTTAATTTCGATCTCTTCTAAAGGAGTTACTTTTCCTGTGGCAATTGATTTTTTTGTGATAGAAGTTATGAATGGTTTATCTATTTCATATTTAATTGGAGAAGCGCTATTCTTCTTTCCAAACCATATTAAAACGATTATTAATGCAATTATGATACTTCCAAAGATGATTATTTTTTTCATTTTATTATCTATTTAAGCTTGTTTTTGGTTGTTATTCTTCTCTTAAAGCATCAATTGGTTTTACAATTGTTGCCATATATGCTGGGATAAATCCTATTAGGGTTCCTAAAATAACTAATACAGTATATGCAATTAGTATAATTGGAATATTTACTGTTGGGTTGGTTAACCACTCTTTATAATCTATAAACATTAGTATTAAGCCTCCCGCAATAATTCCTAATGAGCCTGCTAAAAGTGTTAAAAATAAAGACTCTAATATAATTTGTTGCCTCACTTTATTTGGAGTAGCACCTAAAGCTCTTCGAATTCCTATTTCTTTGGTACGCTCTTTTACGGTAATCAATAAAATATTTCCGATTGCAAAAACACCAGCAATTAAAGTAGCAATTCCTACAAACCAAGTTAAAAATTGCATTCCTGTTAAGAAGCCTGTTACTTTCGCAATTTCTTTTCCTAGATTAAAGCCAACAAAAGCTCTAGTATCATCAGGGTGAATTCTATGAATATTTTTTAATAATAATTTTACATCAGCTTCAACTTGCTCAATATCAAATTCTTTTTTTCCAGTAACAACCATCCATCTAAATTTATCTCCTTGATTGTAAACTAATCTATAAGTACTAAAGGGAATATGAATATTATTAGTGCCTTCAAATCTTGATGTAACATAAAGTCCAACAACTTGATAAGAAATTCCACTTACTTTTAAATAAGTACCAATAGCCTCCTCGTTTCTATCATACAATTCCTTATAAATTCCTTCAGATATTACACAAACTTTTCTGTTTTCGTCAATATCTTTTTGATTGATGAAACGACCTGAAATTAAATTTTTCTTTTGAACTTTATCCAGCAAGGGAAAATCTCCGAAAATTGTAAAATTTCCTGTTTTAAATCCATAAGTTACTTGACCCCCGGTAGCATTTCTAGGAACTATAAATTCAATTCCTTTTATTTCTCTCTTGATGATTTCTACATCTCTTGTTGTAAGATCGATTTGTTTTCCCTCTTGAAATCCTTTAAAAGGCATTGTAGTTTGGCTTCCGCTTATAAAAACACTGTTAGTTGCAAAATCTCCAAATAAACTATTAAAACTATTTTCAATTCCCTTTGCAGCTCCTAATAAACCCACCAAAAGCAAAATACCCCAAAAAGCTCCAAAAATTGTAATGGCAGTTCTTCCTTTATTTTTACGAATACTATCGTAAATTTCTTGCCAAGTATCTTTTTCAAATATAAACATCATATTAATCTGCGCTTAAAGCAATAACTGGTTTAATTCTGGCCGCTCTTTTTGCAGGTAAATAGCCCGCAATGATTCCTGCAATGATCAGTGTGATTGTAGCTCCTACAACCACAGGTGTTGATACACTTGGATTTAAAATGAAATACTTTTCTAAAGACGGTCCTGCATATTTTAAAATACCTACACCTAATAAAAGTCCAAAATATCCTGAAATAGTGGTTATAAAAACAGCTTCTTGCAAAATCATTGCTACAATATCTTTAGGAGTTGCTCCTACAGCTTTTCTAATCCCTAATTCTTTAGTTCTTTCATTAACCACATATACCATTATATTACTAATACCAACAACACCTGCAATTAGAGTTCCAAAGCCGATAATAAAAATTAATATTCCTAACCCCACCATCATATTTGTAACTTCTCTGTTGCCAGATGCATAATTATTTAACCCGATTGCTCTTTGATCTTCTGGAGAAACATTGTATTTGTCTTTTAAAGCTCTTTGCATTTTAACACCAAATGCAATTGCAGCATCTATACTTAAATTTGGATTGTAGGTAATTCCAAATTCATCTAAATTATCAGTATTTCCATACAATCGTTGCATGGTTGTAAAGGGCGTATAAATAAATCTTTCATCATTATCACCTCCTGGATCAGTAAAAACCCCAATCACTTGGTACATGATACCTCCTATTTTTATTTGTTTTCCTAAAGCGCTTAATTGACCAAACAAATCTTTTTCAACTAATTTACCTATGGCTACAACTTTAGATTTTTCATAAATATCTTTTGTATTTAAAAATCTACCATCAATAATTTCAGCTGATTCCAATATTTGATATTCGGGATAAACGCCTCGCAAACTGTAAGCGCCTTTTTCGCTTTTATAAACTACTTCAACTCCTCTTTGAATTCTTGGACTGATAGTTTGGATTTCTGTTGAAAATTTCTCCTTTAAAAAAGTAAAATCATCATTTTTAAACTGAATTCTTTTACCTACTTGATTTCCTTTATAGGCAATAGTTGTAAAGTTTGACCAAATATATATGGAATTGGTTGCGTCTCCAGCAAATTCCTCTTTAAACGTATTTTGAAGTCCTTTTCCAATACCAAACAATAACGTAAACAATAAAATGGCAAACGTTACTGTAAAACCTGAAAGTACAGAACGCAATCTGTTTTTATTGATACTTTGAAATATTTCTCGCCAACGATCAATATCAAACATGTGAAGCTTGTTTTGTGTTTTTGGTCAATTCATCACTCACAATAATTCCGTCTTTTAAACGCACAATACGTTTGGTTTGTGCAGCAACCTCCTCTTCGTGTGTAATTACAAATACTGTCATTCCTTCGTCATTAATTTCTTTTAGTAAATCCATTACAGAATCTGTAGTGGTAGAATCTAAAGCTCCTGTAGGTTCATCAGCCAATACTACTTTTGGCTTGGTTACCAAAGCTCGTGCAATTGCCACACGTTGTTTTTGTCCACCCGAAAGTTCGTTTGGTAAATGATTTGCCCATTCTTTCAAACCCACTTTCTCTAAATAATCCATAGCAATTCCCAAACGATCTTTTCTGTTTACTCCTTTATAATAAAGAGGTAAGGCTACGTTTTCTAAAGCAGTTTTATAAGAAATTAAATTAAAGGACTGAAACACAAAACCTAAGAATTTGTTACGCAGAATAGCCGCTTTCTTTTCATTCATATCCTTGATTAATTCCCCATTTAAGTAGTAATTTCCTTCGTCATGAATATCTAATAAACCAACAATATTTAATAAGGTCGACTTTCCTGAACCCGAAGAACCCATTATGGAAACAAATTCTCCTTCTTTAATATGTAAATCAATACCTTTTAAAACGTGGATGGATTCTTTTCCTATTGGATAGGATTTGTGAAGTTTTTCAATTTTAATCATTTGTTGGTTAATTATTTTTACGAAAGTATTCAAAAATTTATGGTATGAATACTAAGTAATTGTTAAAAGCTGAAATCACTTGATAACAAGAATAAGACGTATCAATTTAATAAATGTTACAAGCTTTTTAAAATTCTTGCCGTATTTTTGTGTTTTTTAAAATATAAAAAAGCTAAATGATTGATATCCCAAAAGATAAAAAAATTATTCTTACTGATGGTGTGTGTAATTTGTGCAATGGTATTGTTTTAAAAATCATAAAATATGATAGGAGGAATACTTTTTTATTTGCAAACTTGCAATCAGAAGCTGGTAAAGAATTGACCAAATATTTAGGAATTGATACCAAAAAAATAGATGCTATAATTTTGTATGAACCAGGAGTTTCTTATGAAATTAAAAGCAATGCTGCTTTAAAAATTATGGATGACTTTGGTGGATTTTGGAAATTAACCTTTGTATTACGTGTTTTCCCTGTTAGTTTTCGAGATGTTATTTACGATATCATTGCTAAAAATCGCTATAAATGGTTTGGAAAAAAAGAAAGCTGTATGATGCCAACACCCGAAATGAAAGCTAAATTCTTATCATAAATGACTTTACCAACAAGCATAAAATGTATCATTTTTGATATGGATGGTGTCGTTATTGATTCTGAAGAAATTCACAAAAAAGCCTATTATGAAACTTTTAATTTCATCAATGTTAATGTTACTGAGGAATTATATAAAACATTTACAGGATCATCAACATTGAATGCTTTTCAAAAATTAGTAGCTCATTTTAAGTTGGATATAAATCCTGAAGAATTAGTTTTAGATAAGCGAAAACGCTATGTAAATTATTTTGAGAATAATCCAGATTTGCATTTAGTTCATGGGGTGCAGGAGTTAATTGAAAAAGCACATCAAAAAGGAATAATATTGATTTTAGCATCATCTTCAGCTATGGAAAATATCAATCGTGTATTCAATCGTTTTCAATTGAATGATTATTTCAAAGCAAAAATTAGTGGTGCAGACTTAAAAGCTTCTAAACCACATCCTGAAATTTTTGAAAAAGCCGCTTTTTTATCAGGATTTTCAAAAGAAAATTGTGTTGTAATTGAAGATTCTGACAACGGAATTAAAGCTGCTAATGACGCAGGAATTTTTGTTTTTGGATATAAAAATCAACTAGCTGCTGACCAAACTTTGAAAAAAGCAGATATGATTATTGATGATTTTAAAGAAATATACCCATTTTTCTGAGATGTATTTTTAAAAAATCTAATTATAAATTTATAATAATATCTTTTTTAAAGTTGCAAACAGTTCTTTTTCAAGAATATCTACAGTACCATCAGCAAAAAAAACTTCTTTAATGTTTTTTAAAATCTCTTCTTTTTCTGATTGTGAAAGCTTATTTTCTAGAATATATTGTTGAATTTTCTTGAGTTTTATGTCTTCTGAATCCACTACAACTTCTGTATGAATTCTATGAAAAGTAACATCATCAATTTTTGATAAAATAAAATTCAACTCTTCAGAATCTTCAAAATCGTTGCAATGAGCCGCATATAAAAGGACATATGCTAAAAACTCGTTTTTCGTCCAGTCTAAATTTTCCATAATTAACTATTTATTGGCGCGTTAGAAAGTCCCCATTCTGTCCAAGATCCATCATACACTGAATGATTTTTGATGCCTGCAATTGTTGCTCCTAAAGCCAAAATAGAAGCAGTAATTCCTGAACCACAGGAAAAAATAAGGGGTTTATTTTCGTGGTTTTTGGTTTCAAAAATCATTTTTAATTCGTCAGTAGGTTTCATTTTTGTTCCATCTAAAATGTCAGTATGTGGCAAACTTTTAGAATTTGGAATGTGCCCTCCTCTAACCTCTTTTCGAGGTTCTGGTTCTGTTCCAAAAAATCTACCTTCAGAACGTGCGTCTAAAACCAAGTATTTTTTTGATGATACGTTAGCTAAAACATCCGTCATAAATGTAATTTTTTCGAAGTGATAATTTGCTGTAAAACTTCCTTTAGAAAGGGTTTTATTTGAGAATTTCTCTATGGGATATTTTTTTGCTTTCCATTCAGGAAAACCTCCATCTAAAACTGCGATATTTTCAAATCCCATCAATTGAAATATCCACCAAACTCTTGGGCTTGAATAAATTCCTAAATCGTCATAAACCACGATACAATGATTGTTATTTATGCCAAATTGTTTTGCTTTTTGTTGAAATTTTTCACCAGTTAGCATTGTATTTGGTAATGGAGCTTCTGCATCAGAAAAATCTTTTAAATCAAAAAAATGAGCCTTTTTTATTTGGCTTTTTTCTTCTAAAATTTCAATTTTTTTTGAACCAACTTTAGGAATTGTAGCATCTAATATTAGTAGTGACTCGTTTTCTAAATGTTCTAATAACCAATCAACAGAAACTACGAAAGAAGGAATTTTAAGAGACATATCATTCTTATTTTATTTCATCGAGATTATCATCCCAATTTTTAGGTTTTGGAACGCCTAATTTTCCAACAGATTTCGCCACTAAAACTGAAACTGTGGCATCACCTGTAACATTTACAACAGTTCTGCACATGTCTAAAGGTCTGTCAACTGCAAAAATCAATGCCAATCCAATTGCCAATTTATCTGCTGGAAAACCGATAGATTCTAACACAATTACCAGCATAACCATGCCTGCTCCTGGCACTGCAGCTGAGCCTATGGAAGCCAATAATGCCGTTAAAATAATAGTTAATTGATCTGCAAAAGTCAAATCAAAACTCAATGCTTGTGCAATAAAAACGGCAGCAACTGCTTGATATAAACTGGTTCCGTCCATATTAATAGTAGCACCAACAGGCAATACAAAACTGGAAACTTCTTTATCAACACCAATATGCTCCTCTACTCTTTCCATGGTGACAGGCAAAGTAGCTGCACTTGAACTCGTAGAAAAAGCCAACAATTGAGCAGGACTTAACTGTTTTAAAAACCAAAATGGATTCATTTTTGTAAAAATACTTATCAAAAGCATGTAAAATGAAATCATTAAAAGCAGACCAACTATTACTGTTCCTGCATATTTTAACAAAGCAACTAACAGATCAGGATCATTAGAAGAAACAACTACATTTGCCAACAAAGCAAACACCGCAAATGGCGCTGACAACATAATGATATCCACCATTTTAAGAATTACTTCATTTAAAGAATCAAAAAAGTCTTTCAAGGGTTTTGCTCTTTTTTCACCCACTAATAACATTGAAATTCCAAGGAAAATGGTAAAAAAGATGACCTGTAACATGGCTGAATTATCAACCATTGCTTTCAGGGCATTATCTGGAACAATATCTACTAAAAATTGCAAAGGTCCTGAACCTTTTTGTTTAGAAGCTTCAGCTAATTTAGATTGCACATCCCCACTATTTGCATAGGTTTCTGTTAATCTACTAATCGTTTCCTCAGAAATTCCATTTCCAGGTTTTACTATATTTACCAGCAATAAACCGATTGTAATGGCAATTACAGTTGTACCAATATAAATTGACATGGTTTTTAATCCAATATTTTTGAACTTCGAAATGTCTTTCAAGTCAGAAATTCCTTTTACTAAAGAAGCAAGAATTAAAGGAATTGCTATGAGTTTTAGTAATTTTACAAAAATAGTTCCAAAAGGATTGATCCAATTGGCAACAAAAGTAGCTCCACCATCAAGCGTTGTCATTCCCAATCCAAAAAGGATTCCTACAATCATTCCAATTAAAATCTTCCAGTGCAATGCTAGTTTTTTCATGTGTTTTGGTAAAAAATTAAGAGTCTGAAAGGTAGAAAAATAATTAGAAAATACAGAAATTTTCTACATTTTATTATGAAATTACTAATGAATAT
>Ga0070743_10000010_pt1 | contig 61005 bp, 65 predicted proteins | sample ColrivemetaGS697_FD_70187 | JGI IMG/M metagenome (GOLD analysis project Ga0070743, IMG submission 70187) | Estuarine microbial communities from the Columbia River estuary, USA - metaG S.697 | ecosystem: Environmental > Aquatic > Marine > Intertidal zone > Estuary | place: USA: Columbia River... | reverse complement strand
GTTTTATATTCGTTGGGAATAAACCATTCAGATTGACAAATTTTGTCAAACTCTGATACGCTTATATCAATATCTTGATAAACTTTAAGATTTAATTCGCAGTTTTTTGCAAATTCTTTAATTGAGTCAGTATCGTCGATAGCGATCTTATCAATGTAATCGATTTTATTATTATAAATTAAATCGATAAGATCTTGCTCTTGATGTATAGGATTACCAAATTTGTCAATTCTCATATGACATATTTTAATTAACTTTAATTAAATTGTCAAGTCCTTTGTCACGTTTTTGGTATAGTTGATCTATTTGTTTCGATCTTCTAGTATTCATTTCTGTTTTGTAGATATCGATGAAAACTGCTATTTGTTGTTTAACCAATGGGTTACTAGCTTGCCAATATTTTTTAGTTAAGTCTTGCAACTTCCCTTCAATTTCGGAATCTTTAAGACTAGTAAAATCTTCAGCTAACGGATGTATCATGCAAATTCACCTAGGTATTTTAAAAATATAGTAGCACCACCGTCTGTCGTCCATGCTTCTACTATTTTAGTTTTGTTAACATCTGCATCTACAGTAAATGGTACTGGAAACATATCAGCTGATGTTGTAATAGTTAACCCAGACCCGCTAGTTATAACTTGACTAGTACAACCGACGGCAACAGTTTCTCTAGGTACAATAGTTAATGTGCCAGAACCTGAAGTTAACGTAATTGGTGCACCACCTAGCGTAATAGATAATCTAATATGTGTTGAATCGACTACTGTAACATAATAATCGGTTGATGACACAATACCGCCAAAGTTAGATCCACTAAACGCTATAGGCATATTAGTATACATGCCAGTAGTAGAACTAACAGTAACTAGATTAGATCCAGTCATGTTCGGTAATGTTGCAGTAGCAGTCCCACTGAATGCGCCAGATAATCCCGGAACTGGAGTTCCACTAATTGCATCGCTGTAACTTTCTGCTAGGTAGAAACCAGTACCGTCTGCACCGTATGCATAATATGTAGTTGTAGTTACTAGACCACTAATGCCTGTAGTGTCGCTTAATGTAACCTCGTCACCGTTAGTAATACCAACTGAAGTTACTGATGTTGTTACTTTCGCGCCTGATGAAATTGCGGTATATTCTTTAGTTATTGGAGCTGCCGTCAATGTAGCAGTAATTCCTGTTAAATCTGTAACGGTATTAATTACTACTTCGCCTGTTAATCCTGTTCCGAACAGTCTTTCAGACGCTTGGAATGTATTAGTTAAGTTAGATTTTAGAAAACTTAAATAACCTGAAGTCGTGGCACCGCTAGACGGTGATCTGTCTGCTCCGGTTGCAGCAGCCAACGCTTGAGTGATTTCTTTTTTAATAACTCCGCCAGCTTCAGTAGCAAATGTAATTGTCCTTGTTGCTCCGTTACTTTTCAATCCAAGTTTAATTTTAGCGTACAAACCTGTACCTGGCCAATCAACTAATGTTAATGTATGGTTGCCACTAACGGTAATATCTTGGTATTCTCCGTTATTTAAACTGACATTTGTAAGTGATGTAGTTGTAGTGGTATAAACTGTTCCGAAAAGTCTGTTAGTTTGAGCATTATCGATTACATTGCCGTTAAAATCATTGTCTGCATTAGTTTTTGCAGTATTATCTTGCAGCACGGTAATTTCGGCGCCAGCAGTTGCTAGTCCATCTTTGATAATTGTGAAATTATCTCTAAAACCCTGGCTATCGTTGTCCTGGCCAGCAATTGGAAAATCTGCGTCTATCGTTGACGAAATTATTGCACTTGTCATGTTATTGTAGTCCTATCGTTTCTAAATACAAGATATTTATCTGTGTACTCACCCTCGACAGAATCTATTATATATCTGTCAACGGTATAATCTAATAAATTGAAGTTAAATGGGTTATTTTTAATATAATTTTTTATATTCAGTATAATCTCATCTGCTCCACCTGGTTTGCAGTAACATAATGGTACTGCTGGAACAAAGTTGATTTCTTGGGTTTGTTCCGGTTGAATACTACGCATCCAAAGCGGTAAGTAGTTTCTTTCACTTTGGGTGTTAGTCATATTTTTAATTCGATACCGCCATAAACTAATGCTCGATGGCAATTTAATTCTTGAACCAGAGTCGCCAGCAAAAATGTCATTCCTGTCTATTGTCGCATATAAAGGTATTGGACGTTTCCAGTATGGGTTAACTGTATCAAATGGTCCTTTATAAAATTCTCCAGTTTGGTCTACTTTTATTTGCACATTAGACGAATTTAATTTAAGCGATAGCGGTAAATGTTTACCATCTTTTTCTAGAGGGTCTAACATTTCTAAGTATATCACTTCGTAAATTACATCGTTAGTACCTGGAGTTTTAGCAACTGCTTTCTTAACTTCGCCAAATTTAAATCTCTTAGTCCTGTGATTTCTACCCATCGCACTTACATACTCTGCGGCAGACTTAGTTTCTATTCCTGCAAACACTAACATCCTTAAATCTCGTTGTATCCCAAAGTATGTATCTGTTGGCCTGTAAATTAATGATGGATTAAACACAGAAGGGTCATTTATAAATTCCTTGAACATATCTCGTTGTTCAAGTTTTAAAAATGGACGAGTACTAATATTACTGTAGTAAGTATCGTTAGGTGTATTAACAGTTAAGGTAAATGTTTTAGTAACAGCACTATAACCTAATTGATCTCTAGCATGTACTGTAAACGTGTATTTTCTATCTAACGAAGTTTCGTTACCGTCAATTGTTAAACTTCCCTGATCAAAAGTAGTTAATGACAAATCTTCTTCAGGGAACCGATATAGATCCCAGTAAACGGCGTTAAATGTTAATCCTGAAGTGTGTGCAGTATTTGCCTTGTAATATATTGGAGCATTGTAAGTAGTACCGCTAGCTACCTTCATCGATAACGATTTGCCTTTATTTGGATAGTTAAAGTAGTTTACTGGTATTATTAAAGTTTGTCCTTCATAGGTGCCAGGACCAGTTGTAACACTAATAGTGCCTGAACCCCAAGTTCCCGGATCTTCTTCGAAGTTTAATGTTATACTACTCGATGTTGAAGATGTTGCAAAGAATCTTCCATTGAAATTAGTATTACTGTTTCCGTTGATCCTGTAATAAAATTCAAGACCGGTGGATGTTGTAAATGTTAAATCGTGTGTTCCGTTAGTCCCTCCGAGATCAGCACCAGAAATAGTTATCCTATCGCCTGGGAGATACCCAGTTCCGGGATCTAGCAATGATATTGTTGTCACTCCAACATATGTCGGTGTGCCTAAAATTCCGTTGTTTCCTTTTTCAACTCTAAATCGTGCACCGGTACCCAAACCTGTTGAGCTTGATGCAGAAACATTATTATAAACAGCAGGTGCAGTTGAAATTGCTGTTCCGCTTATTAATGTAACTACAGGAGCCAATGGAGCAATTTTCTGAGTAGGTATTGCAAATGTTATTCTATAAGGCCCGGATCCTGTAATACTAGTAAATGATTCTAATTGTATAGGAGAAATATCTACCTCAACTGCATTGTAGTAATTAAATCCTAAATCATCTGACACAATTTCAACTAAGTCGCCCGTTAAGAAATCGTGATCAACGCTGGTTACAACACTAGCTATATTTTTTCTTCTAGTTACACTCTTAATACCTCGTATGTTGTTTATTTTTACAATATCTCGCGGGTTGTACGAGGTTGAGCTTTTCCAATAACTTTTATATCGGAACAAGCTAGATAACTGATTAACCTTTCCAGTAACTTCGCCATCTAAGTTTAGAGTTAATCCTAAAGGAAGTCTGCCACTTTCTAGTGTGTATAGAATTGCACTAGTTGATAATGTAGAAGCTGCCTTTATTGCTAGTGTGCTTACGTAGCCAGAGTCTATAGTTCCTAAATCTGTTGGACTAATCCAACTCATTACACTTTCTACTTCTCCTAATATGTCAACAGTAAACACACGTCTACTAACTGCTTTTTCAGAGCCTTGTCCAAATCGATATGCCTTAATTGTAAACTGGTAAGTTTGCGTAATTGCTGGTTGGTAAGGAACAACACCGAATACTTCTCCAGTAGTAAAATCAAATTCCATCCTTGGTGGTAGTTCAGACATTGTGCCCATGTATATTCCAGTACTATTAGGAATAGTCATTTCTAACCCAGTGTCTAAAGTGAGTCTATAGATATCCCCACCTAACACATCTACATCTATAATTTCATAGATTGCGCCTGTAGCACCGTCAAACTCACCATTAAAACTAATCTTGTATCCTACTTGTGGCACATCGCTCGATCTTTCTAATCTTATAAACAACGATCCTACAATATTATCAGTGGGCAATTCTCGAATACAAATACCGCTAATTAAAGAATTCACATCAGACAACTGATACGTGATAGGTCCTAGATCAGTAAACCCATCATATGTTTCAATCATAAACGTCTGGTAATTGTTTGCTCTACGTAAACCTAAATAGTTCGGCGTAGTAAATATCGGAGCCCTAACGTAAGTTATGTCAGCAGTGTATACTCCAGTTCCTGCTTGCTCAACAATATTATCTGCTCTAAAGAAATCGTCGCCGACTACAAATATTCTAAATTTTCTTTTAGCAATAGTATCACCGTCTGTTACAGTTACTAAGAATTCGTAATTTCTATTAAGTTTTCTAGGTCGACCGGTTGGGACGCTAAAGTCGAATACTGTTAAATCAAATACGTAAGTGTCGTATCCGTTGCTTGGTCGATAACCAAAATCATATGCTACTTGATCATACAATCCCTCGTCGTACGATCCGCTACCAGCAGCTAGTGGAACAGCTAATAACGGTTGTACAAATCCAGTAATACGCCCTTCTGTAGTTAATACAAGTCCGGGAGGAAGTTCGCCTTCGTCGCTGGCAATAAAAAAGTGAAGTTTTTGTCCAGTAGCAGTATCTGTATCACTAACTATTAGTTGAAAATCTATATAACTGCTATCTAAAATATAATATGCATCGTTGCTTCCTACAGGCAACGGCCCGGTAGGAGTGACCCAATTTGGTTCGTCGGCGCCTTCTACTGTGAAATAGAAAGTTCTATCAGAAATTCCGTCTGTATTACTGGCACGTATTACAAATTTAAAATCTGTAGTTCTTGGAACTTCGTAAGGCGTACCGACAATATTGCTATTTACAATTCGTAAACCTGGTGGTAATTTACCACTAATAACTTTAAATGTTACATTAGCGGTAAACAGAACGGGAAGTGGGATATTAACAGTTTGTCTTTCATTTATAGTCCCAAAACTATATCCCGATAATTGTGTCCATACAGATAGCGCCATTTTAGCTCCGGTTTATGTATTTACCCAAAAACGAGAGAGCAGTTTAGTATGAACTACCGTATCTATAAATTTTAGGACGCGGCCATGCTAAACCATTGTTGGGGCGCACACCTTGTGTGTTTTTTGGTAAAGTTTGACCGCTACTAGGACGATCGTTCCTGTAAAACAAGAATTTGTCAGCAGCATTTTGAGTATCTCTAATATCAGCCGGCCCGCCAGATGTAGATATTACCTGATTCGATTTAGCAACACCCGTAATAAATGCTTTTGCCTGCACCTGATTCCAATGAGGATTTAATTCTAATGCACACGCAAGAACTCCGCAGACTTGAGGACTAGCCATACTAGTTCCGTTTATTTTTCCTAGATAATATGTCGTCCCAGTACTTCTAGGATCAGAAACACCGGAGTTATATGCACTCAATATACCAGTTCCTGGAGCCCAAATATCAACACCTGGGCCACAATCGCTATAGTAAGATTTTTGATCGATTGTTTGTAAATCTGTTGCACCTACACAAATATTTGGTAATTCGTAAGTGCCGTCAGGGTGACTAGTTGTATCATTTGCAGTTGGACTGGAACCTCTCATGTAATAATAAACTTGCCCTGGGTATCTAGTACCCATCTCAAAAGTATTATTCCAGTCAAGACCGCCCGGCACATCGTGTTTCCATAATCCGTTACCAGCTGCTCCTACGTAGATAATACCTTCTGCCATAGCATCTTCGACATCGGCATCTAGTGCAGCGACTCTGGCAGGTATACGTTGTCCAGAAATAAATCCCCAGGAATTTAATTGTCCTGAAGTAAATCCGCTAGATGTTGTTTTTCTATTATTTGCACCTAGTTGTAAATCTATCTGATTAGGAGTATCCTCATAGAAAACGTACTCAGACACCATATTAGGAGATCCTAATGTACCGCTAACACCACCGTTGCCTTCTACTCTTATTCTGTAAACTCTATTTGGAGCAGTACCTTCTACCCCATAATATATACGCTGAACACTGTTATCTGCAGAACTCCACATTATTTTTGGTAAATTAGGATTCGCTGCTCCGAGGCTTGAGTAAGCAACAGATCCTGCTGTAAATGTAAGATATGAATTAGTACCAACATAAATTGTATTATAACTGTTTCCGAGATATGAAATATTAAAAGGTAGCGTTAATTCCCAAAAACCATCATCATTATTTCCTGAAGTTGGCGTAGTAGACGGTGTTAATGATGCTGCACCTAATAGCGAATTTGTAATTTCTGTTACCGTAGCTGTTGCAGGTGTTGATTCTGTTATAACAGTTAAGCTCATGCCAGTGGCATAGGTAATATTTTGTCCGTCGGAAGTTATAGTTGTATCAAATGTTACAGTATAAGTTTGAATGTTAGGTAAAGAAATATTAGTCGCTGATGCGTTTATTTCAATAGTTCCGCCATCGGTGCTGCTTGCAGCATCGGAGAATGTATGAACAATATTTGATGATTGATCTCTAACGGTAATAAGTCCGGAGATTGACATAGCACCACTAACAGCGTCCATGGCAACATTATGAATTAAATTAATATCAGCCGGCCCACTTATAGTTAATTCGTAACTTGGATCCGGTTGTGCAAAATCTGCAAGGTATGCTGATTGTCCCTCTTGTATCCAAGTAGTAGGTTTAGATAAAATTGAACCAGATGGCGGAGTGTAAGGCCCGTCTGTTGAAATTCTGTTACCGATATTTTCTTCACCAACAAGTGTAGCCAATCTAGCATTAGAAGTACAAACTCCGCTATATCCTGTATATGTTGCACCGCCTGCGCTAGGAGTGTACCTAGTTCCTCTATAAGTTACTGCTGTGATATCGGAAAATGACCATTCTGCCGGAAATATACTCATTCCCCAGCTATTGTTTGTTATTGTAGGATTCTTGCGCCCAGTTTCCGGATTAATAGATTTAGTTCTATGAAATTCTCTAACATAGTCCATAACCCAAGGAAAGTTGTAATCTGCTCCGTCACCTGCTAGATAATATATATTGTAAAGATTAGCATCTCTAGCCCATCCTTGCGTATTACCTGCGGTAGTTCCTGTTGTATGCGTTGCATGACTACTGTATACTGATGGACTATATGTGTAAGTTCCGGGAGCTGTTCCTTTAACTGCTAAATTATGTTGATACCAGTTATATTCATTAAATCTTGTTCCACCTGTGCCGTCTGCGTTTACTGCATACTCAGGATGTCCTAGTGCAACTCCGTCCCCGTCAACTATAACAACGTCGACATTTTTACCAGTGGCACTTAATGTTACAGTTCCTGTAGCATTGGGTGTTCCGTCGCTTCCCCACCCTGCTCTATTTACTTCTTCTGTACAACGAAGCAGTGCAAAATTTAACATATTGCTACTAGTACTAGTTGATTTATTCCAGTTACTAGAAGTTTGTGTTTTTGTAGCTGCAAATTCTCCTGCTGTTATACCTTTTAATGACGGATGTAACTCAACTGATTGAACTCGAATGTCGTCTCTTAATTCACTTGCTTCCCAGTCAGTTAACAAATAATGTGTACTTCTGCTACTAGGTCGTTGCTCGATACAATCGACTTCTCGAACAGGAGCACAGCTTCCTGGAAACTTTCCAAAGTCTTGCATCTCAGCGTAAAATGCTTCTAAGTCTTCGAAGTTCTTTAATGTTACAATGTATTCTCGCTTTTTAACATAGTCTATCATTGACATATTTTAATTCCTTAGCGAGTTTTTCTAATTCGTGTTCTTGGATATACAGATCCTGTAGTCGGTCGAAGCTTCCAATTTAGTTTAGGGAATGCCAAACCTTCATCTGCTCGCTCTTTGTAATAATAAAGAATTTTGTTATTTCCAGATTGCAGTGATGTATAATCAGTATGGCCGCCTCCAGTTGTAAACATTTTATTAGACTGCGCATGGCCGACTATATATTCTTTCGCATCGTACGAAGTCATGTTTGGATATGTTTCTAATGCTAAGGCAGTTATGCCAGTGACTTGCGCTGCGGACATACTAGTTCCGTTATACTTTTGATAAAAATACCCTACGGTTATAGTACCGGTAGCAGCAACTTCCGCCAATTCGGCACCTTCATTAGTATATTCAAAAGTTTGTAATCCAGTTATGATTGGACTGACCATAGTAGCGTTGAAGGTAGAGTCGCTGCAAGAAATACTAATTGGATCCCCAGTTAATCCATGAGGTGAACTAGTAAATATTGTAGCAGTATTCCCTGCATTTCTCGATACTGAAGTTAATGTATTAAGTATAGCACTGCCGTCGTTGACAGCACCAGAAGTGTTTCCGCCATTTGGTCCTAAACTATCATACACTGACGATATAATATTCTTGCCCGGTGCATATACATCTACTCTTGGACCGGTATTACTAACTGTTGATTTATTTTCTTGACTGGAGCTATCGAATGCTCCTACACAGATAACATTAGGGTGACTAGCTGACGGCGTTGCCCCTCTATGATAATAAAACGGTTCGCCGTTATCTACAAAGTAGTTATTATAGTCGCCGCCACCTGCTACATCAACTTTAAATCCGCCGTTGCCAGCTGAACCAACGAAAATAATACCATCATTTATAGCATCCGTGATATCAGCATCCATCGCAGCATCTCGATATGGAGCATCGAAGCCTGTTTGTACAATTCCGTAAGTTTCTAAGTCAGCTAATGTAAATTCACCTCTAAATGATGCATTATTCCCAATATGCAAATCAATTTGTGTAGGTGTATTTTCGTAAAATGTTATTTCCCAGACTGTAGTAGGACTGCCTAGCAATCCGCCGTTTGCAGCATCATGCCCTTCCCATCTAACAGTAAATTCTCTATTAGGTGTAGTTCCTGTAGTCTTAGTCAGTAGTCTTTGACAACTTCGGTCACCGGCTGATATAGTAATTTTTCTAGCAGGCGGACTACTTGCTCCAACAATATATGTATATCCTTGAGATGCACTACCGCCAAACATTACAAAACTATTAGTACTAACGGAGCAAGTTGTGTAGTCGCCTCCGCAATACGTTACTGTGAATGGGATAGTCACTGACCAATACGCATCGTCGTACACATCAACTCCGTCAACAGAAGATGATGTCGGTGCACCTAAGTCTGTCATGCCGACATCGCCTTGTAAATTTAACGTAATCGATGTACATGCACCAGTTGCAGTACCTGAAGTTGTAAGTCTGTTCCCGCCATTGACTAAATTTGAAAGAGTAGCTAGTCGTGTTGTAGCATTACAAACGCCACTGAATCCTGTGTCTACAGGTGTTCGTCCAATACTTTCTGGAGTAACAACAGAACCTCTATAAAATATTTCGCTAAATCTACTATTACCACTACCGGTAATTGTATTAGTATAATTTACACCGATGCCTAAACCCCAGCTACAGTTAACAACGGTTGGGTTAGTGCTACCAGTTTCTGGGTTTGTGTTTTTATTGTTATGCCATTCTCTAATATAATCGATGACATACTGTGATGGTGTATAATCGCCAGGTGCTCCATTTACATCTGATGTATCATGCCTGAAATTATAAAGATTGGCACCTCTAGCCCAGCCTTGTGTATTTCCACCGATAATACCAGCAACATGTGTTGCATGGTTGTTGCCGCCCGAATAAAAATTGTATTGATAATTTGTATTTGGGTTTTCAGGCCAGACTGCAATGTTATGATTTGCAAACCAGTCATATTGCACTACACGAGAATCGAATTCGGAATGACTTGGATAAAGCATTTCATCTAAAACAACAATATCAACATCTTTCCCCGACGGCGTCACATTAATTGTTGACGTTTGAGAACTAGATCCACTTTCTGATCCCCAACCGGGGACATTGTCAACTAAGGTAGTTCGATACAAACCCCAATTTTTCTGATCAACATCGATAGTGTCGGCCCTACTCCAGGTGCCAGTTTGGCTATGCAAACTAGCTTTAACACCCATGTCTTTCAATCTAAGAGTTATTGATTCAACCCTAGGATCGGCTTTAAGTTTTTCAACTTCTTCCTTAGTTAACTTGTAGTGGGTGTTTCGACTAATTGATCGTCTACTAACACATTCTACAGCTCTTTCAGGTACATTTCCTGATGTACCTGAATTCTCCATGTCAAGGTAAAATTGTTCTAAATCTTTTTTATCCTTGAGGGTTACAATAAACTCTCTAAAATTATCAGACATATCATGCTTCTAATTGTAATACAGTCAATGTGACTGCAATGGCTGTTGTTCCGCCACTTTTATTAGTAACCCTAATTGGAATATTAGTAGTTACTGGTCCTTCGTCGTTAAATCCTAACGCTCCGGGAGTTATTAAGATAGTCTCAGCACCAGTTGTAATTACTTCGGCAATAACACCAGATCCTGGAGTAGGATCAGTACCTTCAGCACGACCTGCATCAGCAATTCTAGCTGCTTCACTAGTATAAATTCTTACCCAAGCAGCAGCACTGGTCTGTACTTTCATAAGCATGTAACTGCTATATCCGACAATGTTAATAGGTCCAGTCCCGCCGTCGACAAGGCTAGCAGAAGATCCATTTACGGTTGTTCTAGAACCCATACTGCCACCACCGCCTGTTGCATCAGTAGCAGGAGACCATGCAGCACCATCCCATTTTAACACTTGGCCTGTTGACGGTGATGTTGCACTTACATCAGCTAAATCTGCTAAGTTAATAGGAACCGAGCTTGATGATGCATAACCAGTTAAATCCGGTGGCGTGTATGTGAATACGCCTAAACTATTATCATAACTTAGTGATGCTGTACCGGCAGTTGCTGTAGTTACACTTAAATCTGTTAATGCAATACCGCCGGATTGATTAACCCATTGTGTATTATAATCAGTACCATCAATTTTAGCAAGTACTTGACCTCCTGTACCACCTGCAGGAACACCTATACCATCAGCACCGTCAGCACCAGCAGCACCATCAGCACCAGGAGTACCAGGAGCACCATCAGCACCTCTTAGATCCTCTGTAGAAAAACCTAATCCATCGTCTGATGTAAATGTTACAATTCCGGTAGCACCATTGTATGAACCTCCAGTGAATCCGAGGCCATCAGCACCGGCAGCACCGTCGGTACCAGCAGTACCTTGAGGTATAGCAAAATCAAATACTGCCTCAGTAGCTGTTCCTACGTTAGTAACAGTTGCAGAACTTCCCGGTGCACCAGTTGTGACTGTTCCTACTTGTAATGTTGCAGCATTTCCGTCAACGCCTTGAAGGCCTTGAATACCTTGTGGACCTTGGATTTGTCCAACATCAATCCATGCTGCACCGTCCCACACATAACCATGACCGTTATCTGCTGTAACATATAAGTAACCTATAGTACTTGTGCCAGGAAGTGATGCAAAGTCAGCGACAGATCCTTGGATTTGAATACTGCCAATTGGAATCCCGCCTACTGTAGAGCCAGCAGGTAAACTAACAACACCAGTGCCGTTTCCTGAAAGTGTTAAATTACTATTTGTTGTAAGAGCAGTTATATTATCGACTTTAAATTCACCTGAACTAGCAAATTCTGCTCTGTATGCAATCCCACTTCCATTATTGGTAGCTACTCTAATTCTAGTAGGAACGTTTGTTGCACCTGGGGCTGCTGTAGTATCTACAGTGATCGCCGCACCAGGCATCTGAGTAACGCCGTTCCATCCGTAAAAACCTATCTCGCCTAATTTATCTCCACTTTGGATCGTGGCTGGTATAGCTGAAGTGCCTCGCGTTCTGTAAAAATTAAAATTCATTACATCGGGAGTTTCATGGTGTTGCGCAAACACCCAACCTTTATACCAGAACGGTGAATAGGTTGAATGTATAGAATAAATTAAACCTGAAACTGTGTCGTTACCTACCTGTAGACCACCGTTAACTCTCAGCGGAAATCCGCTTGGCGGCTCAATAACATCGTTAACACGCATTATTTCTACGTTAGTAGTGCCGGTAAATGTAAGTGCATCGCCGTTGAGTTCTAATGTAATTGTTTTTGCAACATCGTCGCCAGTCACTGTGATGCCAGTGCCCCCGAGTAACTGTAAACCACCAGTTACGCCTTCGGCAGTTATCGGTGTTGTATTTGCTATTACTGACGCAAAGCTATTAAGTGGAACGTTTGTCCAAAAATCATCGGCAGTATAAGTTAAGAAATTACCAGCTGCAAGAGTTAAGTTGTCAATGTTAACATCAGAAAGTGTTGTATTTAAATCTGCTGCCCCTGCAATCCAAGATGTGCCGTTGTATCTAATTATATTGCCAGATACTGCGCTAGCTGAATCAACATCCGACAAGTCGTCTAGTGTTAATGGAATACTAGCCGCTGGACTAGCGACCCACACACCAGTGTTATATGTTAATACATCACCGTCGACTACCCCAGCTGTATCAACATCTGTAAGTTCGTTTAATGTTGCTGCGCCACCGCCAGTGCCTGTTGAATCAGTACCAGGCGCCCATTGGGCACCGTCCCACTTTAAAACTTGTCCTGTACTTGGCGCACTGCTTGAAACATTAGATAGATCGGATAAGATCGTTGGAATAAGATTGGTAGTGTCTGATAGGTCGCTAATATCAGTTGGTACAGTCGGTACTGCGTAATCGAGCAAAGTCCATGCAGTTGATCCGTCACCGATCTTAAATTTACCTGTGTCAGTTTCAACACCTGGTTCACCCGCTGCTAGAACAGGATTCGCACTTGTCCAATCTGCTGCGGTACCCTTTCTTAAAATAATCTGTTGTGGCATGTTAAAAAATCCTCTATGTTGTTATTTATGCATATTTTAAATTACGGTGTACCGCCGTCAATGATAGCACTAAAACTGCTTGTAATTGGGCTACCGCCATCTAATACTAAATCAAAACTTGTTGAACTTGGGCTACCGCCATCTATTATTGCTGTAGATGTATCAGTAATTGTTACATTTATGCTAGTTGTGGGTACAATACTGTTTAAAGTTAGTGTAAATGTTTCGCTACCTTCTGTAGTAAAATCATTGGCAATATTTAAAATTAAGCTAGCAGAGTTAGAATTTACAGTAAAATTACCGGTTAATGCTCCTAATCCTAAATCAGCAGCAGTAATTCCAGTTCCTGTGATAGTATAAGGAACACTAGTTCCGTTAGACACATTTGTCGTTGTTAATGTAATTGTTACAGAACCGCCTTCATTCACTGTAGCAGCACTTCTTGCTAATGAATATGTAGGAGTAGGCGATGGAGTCCCGCCACCTGCAACCAAAATACCACCAGGTGTAACCCCGTCTCCGACGTAGATTAATTTAGTGTCTGTTACATAAATTAATTCACCTTCCTCCGGAGTTATGCTTAGTCTATCTGCTTCTAAGCCGCGTCTTAATAATAATGCCATTGTTTTCCCCTAAACCTTAGAAAGAACCTAAATCTAATGAAAATCCTGCAGGAGATAAAAATGATCCAAAATCTAAATCCCCACCGCCACCGCCACCTAACGAGTTAATTGTTACTTCACCGATGCCGTCAGTTGGAGAAATAGTTACATTCGTCCCTGCAATGATCTTACTAACTCCTGCTACAATTGTAGAAGGCCCCCATTCACTACCGCTCCAGGTTAGTGTTTGACCGATTACTGGTATGCTAGAACTAACATCTCCAAGAGCTGATAAATTATGATTTCCTATCGAGCTGACTAATCCAGTTACATTACCTGTTAAATTTCCAGTTACATCGCCAGTTACATTTCCAGTTACATCGCCAGTTACATTACCTGTTAAATTTCCAGTTACATCGCCAGTTACATTACCTGTTAAATTTCCAGTTACATCGCCAGTTAAATTACCTGTTAAATTTCCAGCAATTTCTTGAGCTACTATATTACCGCTTATTAATATATTTCCAGTTCCGGTAATTAAATGACCATTTAAATTTAAGTCGCCGCCCAGTTGAGGGTTTGTATCTTCTTCTACCGAATTAATGCTGTCCGGAGTAGCTATGCTAATTTCGTTGTCAGTGTAAGTTACAGCAATGTTTAGCCCGCTTATGATTGATCTAAGTTGTAAATTGTTACCTATTTTTTCTTTAAAAACCGGAGCACCTGAACCTAAATTATCAGCAGTAATAACTCGTGTTAAATCTAACTCTGTGAAGTTATTATTGGATTTTTCAAACGCCGTGCGTAAATCGTCACCGTTTCCGTCGTTTGCATATGTTCCTAAATTAACTGTTAAAATTGACATAAGTTGAACTCTCTTTTATATATTTAGCAGGGTTTATAGTTTAGTAGTTTTGGCGTTTTATAATAAATTACCAAGTGTCACCTGACCATGTAATTCGTTTCCAAATGTTTGTGACACCGTCATATGGAGCAGTACAATAATACATATATGTACCGTCGAACGCTACTTGACCTAATAGATCATCAACTGATCCTATGCTAGATTCAGGAGCAGTAGATAAAATAGCAACCATAGAATGTGCAAGCAAGAGTCGATTACCTGTGCCACCACCACCAATTTGTACAGATTGATCAAAACATAGATAATTTGTATCTACATGTGTTGTAACAACACGGCCATAACCATCGTCTACACTTAGTATACCGTCTGTAGATAAACTAAGTGTACTTGAACTTACAACTATTGCTTCAGTTAGCGTTAAGGTATAAGTTTCTCCCTCTATAAACGAACCATTGTTTATATTCGCTGTAACAGTTATAGGATCGCCTGTTTCGTCAATAATAACGTCATCAAGCAATACACCATCTAATATACCAACACCATTAACTTGTGTACTATTCCATCCGTATGTTTCAGATAGCACAAACGGCCAATCTGCTCGCGGTATGCTAAGAGTCTGTCCGCTGCCGTAGGTGTTAACAAATGACCACATGATTGGCGTTTGATCAACACCTATTTGTTTAGCAGATACAGTAAACGCATCAATCTTGTCAACGTTGCCTTTTAGTGTTCCGTTAAATGTAGTCGATGTTAAGCTACCATCAATACCGAATGTAAAATCATTAACGATAGGATTGCCTGCATTATAGTCACTAGTTCTAATAACAAAGTTGCTGTCTGTTTCGTGTTCAATTCGAACAGGCAAATACAAACTGTCCGGAGTAAAGATCATTTCTTTACCAGCACCGGGTAAGCCAGTAGTTACACCAACAGCAAACGTTCCTGTATTTAAAGTCAGTTGACCTAAGGCAGTTGTTTGCGGATCACTGTTGATTTCTTCTCGTGCTTCTAAAATAACTTGCCCGCCGGCAATCGTTGCTCTTGCTGTAAGTGTATTAAAGTTGCCTTCTGGATTCTGTATTGAAATTAATTGAGCGCCACCACTGTCATATAGTAAGCCACCTGTCTGAGAATCTTCACCTACAGTAAGAGTAGAAGTTAACCCACCTTGAGAAGCAAGACCTGCTGTTATCGTTTCAGTAAGACTAGTGCCACCGATTTGTAGTTCGCCGCCTACTACGCTTAATGTAGTGCCACCTAAGTCAATAGTGCTACCACTTAGATACAAATCACGGAAACGATTTGTTTCACTACCTAAATCGTATGCTAAATTTGTGTCAGGAATAAGACTAGAATTAATAGCACTTAGATTTACATCGCTAGCATCTTTGGCATATAGCTCAGCAAAGTTGTCGTTTATTTTACCAAAGGCAGTACGTAACGGATCCCCGTTACCCTTATCGGGCAGACCTAAATTTATTGTTTTAATAGCCATTTCTTAATCCTTATGCAAATGTAGCGTTCAAGTTATACCATTGAGTAGCACTTGTAGCAAAATATTCAAGTGCTGCATCCGGATCAAGCGTTACTGCTGCATTAGCTCCGTTGTTAGCAATTTGTGCTCCAGTATTTGGATACACATTAATTGTTGCACCTAAGTTATTTCTAATAATAATTCTATAACCTGCCAGTGCAACTGGCAACTTAACTCCTCCACTACCTGTAGAAATAATATTAATTTCTTTAGTTAACAATGTCGCGCCAGCTTGGGTAGTTCCGGCTGCTGCTACAGCATCACTAACACTTCTTCTTGTTAAATCACCGAATGTAACTAGACTAGATCCTGTTACACCGGAATTAATGAATGTACCAGTTAGGTTTTCAGCACTTCCGTCTGGAATAACCAACTCACTCCATGTTGGTGGATTTCCAGGACCTTGCGTTTTTAGATAGCGCCCGCTAGTACCTGCTGCAAGAATAGTAGTAGTATTACTTGCACTCTGATACGGAATACCTCCTATATCAGTTCCTGCTAAGTTTGTAGCAGTAGTTGCAGTTGCGGCATTTCCTGATAATGCTCCGGTAAATGTTGTAGAGTAAATGTTATTAAATTTATTAGCTACATTACCTAAGTTTCCTAGGTAATCAGTTTTTACAATACTGTTAATCTCACCAATCGCGCTTACTCGCTCTATACCTAAATAAACTTCGGTATCTATGTTTGAACCTGTTACTTGCACAGTGAAACTATAGTCATTTGCTGGGCTTGCTCCGCCTAGCAATGTTCCCGGGATATACAGCTCGTCGCCTTCTGCATACCCATTACCGCCATAGGTTACAGCAACACCGGTATACGAACCTCCGCTAAAGGCCACTGTAACAAGAGCACCATTTCCTGTTCCGCTAATATTCGAAACTGGAATATTAGTTAATGTTCCACTACCTGCAATGGGCGTCCCAACTAGGTTAGTAAATGTAGTTGCCCCTTTTAAACTATTAACTCTTCGAGTCAACACATTACTGCCAGCATCGATAGTAGTGAACAATGAATTAATACCGTTTTGTACAATGCCGCTAGTTGTAACTTCTTGCGGAGCTGCGGCACTACCAGTTAAATTACCAAGAATGCTGCCAGCAGCGATGTCTTGAATTTCACCAAGTGCAATACCACCAGCTTTAATTCCTACCCAGCCGTCTGTAACTACAAAGTTAGCACTATCGAAACTTGCAAGTCCTCTATCTGCTTGTGTGATACCAGTTGCGTTAGCACGAGTAGTTGCGGCATTCATTGCCAGTTTACTTTGCGCAATAGCTGCTGTTGCACTAATATCGTTATTATCAATTGCACCTGCTTGAATTTGTAAGTTTAATCTTGACAAATCTAAACTCATAACTCCGGCACCCGAAGAGTGTGCCGCAGCAATAGTTGTAAAATTGCTTCTTGTGATATTTTCTAATATATTACCTGTTATTTCAGTGTATGAAAGAATTTCAGTACCTATTTGAATATATGCAGTATAACTTCCGCCTGGATCTGGGAACGTGCTAGCATCTGCAATTTCAATACCATATGCAACTGAAACGCCAGTTGCATCTAAAATTCCAGTGTCAGTACTGCCAGGAGTTGATCTGCCACCCACTAGCGTTGAAGTAGCTACACTAGTTAGTGTGACTCCGATGTCTCCTTCTATAGTAGTGCTAATAACACTCTTGCCAGCACCTGTAAATGCAACTAAGTCTCCGGCTGCTGGAGTCATTACATTCACTTCTTTTAATTTATAAAAGCTGTCTCGCAGTCCAACTTGTGTATTAACGTATCCTATAGTAGACGCATCGGTCGAACTTGCAGGATTGTAAGTTAGATTTGTAATCCTATGCGGAGTTACGGAACCCATGCTTAGGTCAGACTCTAGTGTCGGGCTTCCACTAACAGGTAAGAAACCACCAGTTAATGCTGGAATTCTATCTGATAGTGCTACCGTTGCACCAGTGTGTGTAACACCTAATCGTTTATCGATATATCCACGAACAGCACTTTCAACCGGAACTGCGTCATCGGCATTGTCAGTCATAGTGTTATCAGTTGAGAATTCCTTAACGACTGTACCTTTCTTAAATCCTAAACCATCCAAGTTGCTTAATGCAATACTTGCTGCAAATGTGACGCTGCCTGTACCCTGGTCTACAGTAAAGAACTTACCAACACGGAAAATACCAAATTGGTCTGTACTTACATAGAATACCCGTCCTTGAGTTTCTTCAATCACTTCGTTAGATCTACTAGGTGTTTGTGCAGGAGCACCTAATAAGTTGTTTGGATAGTTGGTATTGTTATATCCACCACTACCAACATCTAAGAAATCATGACCGGTTGCACGACATGTTGAAATATTAACTGTAATTTCTGCTTGCTCGCCTGCTTGTAAGCTAGAACGCAATGTTACAGATGTTACAATATTAAATCCTTGTCTTAATCCAGAACCGCTAACAATACTTCCGCTACCTGTTGCAATATCAACAAACGTAATATGCGGAACTGGACTTACAACATATCCGGTAATTCTATGCATTGCACCAGCCCAGCAAAATACTGTAGTACCAGAATTTAACTTTGCAATAGTTGATGTGCTAGTTAATGCAGCAACAGCTATCTTAGTATCTCCAACTGATAATCCGTACCCTGCTGAAATATTACTAGGCTCTGTTTGTACAATTGTATGATCATAACTATTGTCGAATGTTAGTACAGCTTGATTGCCAAAAGTAACAGTTCCTGTAGCAGCAGTAGTTGTTAATGTGGTTCCTGAACTTAGATATGTAAAAGTTTGTACACCAGTTACTGTTACAGGCACAGCAGTTGCATCGAACGAACTGTTACTAGTACACACAACGGTCACGTAATCTCCACTTGATAATCCGTGATTAGTGGATGTTGTAACAGTAGCAGTACTACCAACTCTTGCAACAAAACTAATTGACTTAGAAGATAACAGTGATGCTCCTGTGGGGTAAGATAAATTGTAAGCAAGCGTTCTGTAAACAGATCCTGCTTCAGAAGAAGATGTAAATTCTAAAGCAGTGCTTGGGCGAACTGGTCTTACACGCTCTACTCCTGTAAATCTAAAGTTTTGCAAACCTCGAATAACAATAATTTGCTCGTCTTCTAACGGTGCTAGTAATCCAGAACCACTCGAGCTGTTTAAATTTAACTTTAGTACTCGTCTAGAGATACTTGCAGTACCTGATCCCGTTCCACTGCCGATAGCAGTAAACACTACACCAATAGCATTGGCGCTAGCACCAATTGCTGTAAAATTTGGACTGCCTCCTAATGATGTAATAATATATGATTGTCCGATTACAAAAGAACCGGGAGAATAGACTATACCACCAAGGCTATCCATACCGACACCATAGCTCGACGTAGTTTCTAAATTAGAAACTTCGTACCTACTAAAATCTCCTAGATAAGTACCGGCAATTCTAAAATTAGTTCCGCCACCTGATTCAGCAGTGGTTGTAATAGATGCACCGTAAACTGTTGGATACCCGCCTACCGGATTGACGCTGTATAATCCTGCATCAACAACTTCAAAATCAGTTACTGCACCTAGACCGTTTACTGCAATAATTTTGATTCTAGTTTTGTTACCGCCTGAATAAAGAGTGCCGCCGTCGACTTGAACAAATTCGTTTACATTATACCCTGTGCCAGCGTTAGCAATTGTTACATTGTTAGGTAAAGTTGGGGTATTAGTAACTAATGAAGATTTAGTATTAGAGTGATCTATTTCGATCTCACTAACATTATAAATTGCAGGCTCAGTAGTGCCACTAGCATACGAGTAAAAATCTACATAGATACTTTGATCATCAGCAACGTTTTTACTAGCAAAAGCATCTCGTTTATAAACCTTAGCAGATTGTACCATAGTATCGCCGAGTACAACAGGATCGGGGACTTCATTTGGATCTGACCCAGAAGATTTTAAACCATACACACCATTACAACTCGAACCGCTCACTGAACGAATTTGTCCGCCGTTGTTGGCAAAATAACTAACCCAATTGTAGTATGTAAACAACGATACTGCTTCACTGATACCGTTATTTGTAGTTACTAATCCGTATCCTAAGTCGTTAACTTGTGTATAGTCATTAGACAACATACTTCTGTTACCAGCAGTTTCGATAATAATATCAATTGGCGAACTAAAAGCAGCAGTATACGGAGTTGACTCGTCTAGTAAAATTCTACAAGTTCCTGCAGAACGATCATAATCTTCAACTGCGTTTAATTGATAACGCACTCCTGCAATATAAAAACTGTTAGGAACTAATGGAGCTCTTACAATTAAACCATCTAAAATTAATTCAGTGTTACTATTTTTACCTGCAATTCTTGCAGGTAAGTTTCCGCTGAACCCGTCGACAAACATGCCGCCCGAGAATCTACGAGAATTCGTACTTCTGCTTAAACTTGTAGCAGTTTGGCAGTATGGTGATTTAGTTTGAATCTGACCTTCTGGGTCGAGCACCATCATAAAACCACCGTGACCTTGTCCTGTGATGTTACGTATTATAGTACCGTCGTTCATCAAGAACATATCCATATCTTTGTTCGCTTTTGGCGGATTATTTGTACGGATTATAATATTTTTAATACCGTCAATTAAATCAGCAACAATTAAATCTGTATTACTTTCAGCACTAGGATCTGTTAAAATTGCCTGGGCAAGAGTATTAATTCTATCAATACCATCTAATGTTTCAGTTAATTGAGTTGTGATAGCAATAACGGAACTGGTATTTCTATAGTATGCCTCACCAGCCGCAATAGTTCTATGAACACCTCCTAGTATTAAGTCGTTAGTGATTGCGTCAACAATATAACCTACATCTCGACTACACAACGTTTCGTTGTAATCTAGTTCGGGGTAAGTGGAGTTAATATAAGAAATGACTCCACTTTGTATTGATGATTTAGCAGCAGCTAGCAATGCAGCAGCATTTGTATTTCCTGAAGTTTTAGTAATAGTATCATCAAAAATACCACTTACGCCTGTTGGGTCTGTTAAGTAATGATATCCAAAATTAGATCCTTCTGGTGCTAGGCCAGAGGAATTTAAACCTCTTACAGTAGCGCCTGAAAGTGTAATAATTGGTTGTTCGTTAATTTCAAATTCAGTAGTGCTAATTATTCTAGTAACTTGCGTTGTCGGTGCAAAGATACCTGTACCACTAGTTACATAAAGATACATGCCTACTTCTACGCCGGTAGTATCTGCTAGAGTAACTTTATAATATCCTGCCTCGTTTAAAGGATCAACACCTGGAGCAATATAACTAGAAGAAGCTGCTGTCCCAACATAGGTTCTAGTTAAGCCGTCAAATGTGCTATCTCTGTAAAAATAAAGACTAGCCCACGGACTAGTACTTACGCCCGGTGCAGGTCGAATAATTGTTCTGCGGAATTCGTCCCCTCTAATAGAGACATTAGTTGGAACTCTAATAGGCAACTGCTCATAATAAATACCACTTTCAACACGAATAGTAATATGCAGTTCTGGAATAAGTTGACCAAATTCTAAAGGTTCACCGGTGATAAATTCCGAATAGGTACCGTCTCCGTACTCACCATTTTCCACAATATTAACAATACTTTCTACCAATCTTGCAATTGAAGTATCACTTCCGGATTCTCCTGCTTCACCTGATGAGTATTGTGGATAATCAATGGCACTAGTTCTTCTACCATACCCAATACCTACAGCAGCACTAATAACAACATTATCGATAATATCTTGTGCTAGTAAATTAATATAATTAATGCCGTCTATTGTCTGACTTCGTTGATCCAACGGTAAAACACTAACTACGCCATTCCAATATGCACGCCCTGCCACAATTGATTGTTTGTTTCCGCCGTACTTAATATCGAAAGCAATAGCATCAACAATTAGTCCCGCATCTCTATTACATTTTGTTTCGTTGAACACTAGGCTAGGATATTTTGCTTTAATATACTCTACAATCTCTGCTGCAATAAATGCTTTGTTGTTCAATAGTTTAGCAGATGCTCGAACATGGTCACTTTGGAATGTTGTGATATCAGTATTAGCATGTAATAATTCAATTACGTAAGAATCATTTAATCCACTAGGGGGACTGTAAGTAATAACTTTTCCTGTTGCACCGCTATACAATCCCTTAATAATACTGCCTTCTCTTAGATCTCTATTATTAACATCTTTACTTTGGTCAACGCCAACCCCGTTACTAAACACATTAAGTGTTCTTCTAGCACCAATACCTGTGCTAAAACTATACAAGTATGCAGGGTTTGTATAATTTCCATACATCAATGCCTGCCTATACGGACCGGGTTCTGATAAACTATCAATTACCAGTTGTTCTGCTTTTCGGCAAGCTGCATTTAAGGTAGCAAATGCATAAGCAAATGCACGACCTTCTTTCCCTGCTGGTGTAAATTCTTGTAAATCATCGCCGTTCATTGCTACAAATAAATTAACAGCACTTGCAAACGAGCTGTTGTCTACATAGTATTTTGTTGCAGCTTGCAAATCATCAGCACCGTTAGGACTACCGGCACCAGCCAATGTGCCTGGATGATCAGATAACATTAGTGTGCCGTCCATTGTGTCGCCTTGACGACGAACAACACTCTTTCGAGGTAGTGCTTCATTACTGACCCAATTTCCTTCGAGAGTAGGATCGTAACTTGCATCAACAAAAGTTTCAATACCTCTAAGAATTGAATTAATCTCCGGATCTATGTTAACAAAAATTCTATTGGTTCCGGCAATGGCATCTTCTCGTGTCGGATGGACACTCATCCTGTCTTTGTCGATGTAGTGTAGATAATACGTTGTAACTGGGCTTATAGTTAATCCGGTTGCCGGAACAGTACCTGTGATATAGTATTTGTAACTTATACCGTTACTTCCGCTATTAAATCCGTGAGCCGGTATCAAAGCATAACCGCTAGTCCAATTACTGATTGCAATAGTATATTCATTCGAATCTACCGGCTCATCTCTAACACGAATTTGACTACCGGTTCCTGGCCCACCACTAGCTTGTAGATAACGCTGGTCTGCATATCCTCTAGTAATTACTAATTGGTCTGCTGTTATACTAGTATCGTGTAAATCATTGAACAATGCAGCAGTTTCGTCTGTAGGCTCTGCTAAATTACCGATACTGAAATTTTGTGCATTTAAATGTCCGCCTAAGTTAGGGGCAACATCGTTAGCTAGCTTTCCGCCTGTGCTGATAATACGAATTTCGTTTTCATCGCTATGGTCAACAGCAATACCTTCACCGCCAACAAGATTTTTAGCAACCAACGCATCGCCGTCGGTATTAGATACAATAACTTGATCCGAGCCATAGGTTTCTGGGGTATCATCTAGATCTGTAAAACTAATAGTGTCCCCTTGACCAAAAACAGCAAAGAGCTGGACAAAATTTTCATTTACTTTACGAAACGATTCGCGAATACTGTCGCCTGTTCCGTCATTTCCTTGTACACCGATATCAATACTCTGTCTTGCCATATTATTCCCCTAGATGATCGAAGTAATCATCAGCCATTGAAAAACTAGAACCGCACCCGCAGGTAGTTGTTGCATTTGGATTTAAAATTGTAAAACTAGATTCCATCAATGTTTCTTTGTAATCTATAGTGGCGCCGTTTAAGTATTGCATACTCATAGAATCCACTAGTAAAGATACTCCCGATTCGTGTACGATAAAGTCATCTTCGTTTTCAACTTCGTCGAATGTAAATCCGTAACTAAATCCAGAACACCCGCCGCCTTGAACAAATACACGCAGTTTTAAATTAGAATTAGTTTCTTCTGCGATTAAATCTTTAATTTTAACAATTGCTGAGTCAGATAGTGCGATCATTTTAATCCTTTCGAATATTTATCGTATATTTTTATAACCTTAATGTAAATAGTTACATGTATCTATACGAGGAATGTGATGCTAAGACTTATACAAGAACTAGTAAACTAGGACATCAGCACCAATATATCCGCACTTGCACAACGATTGTGTTTAGGTGTGATAATTGTAATGAAATATTTAAAAGAGAGAAATCTAAAATAAGTCCTAAACGTCTAAGTAATAATTACTTTCATTGCTGTAATAACTGTGATAGTAAGCGATTTGCACAAAAAAAAGGTGCTGAGCGTAGAACTATTTGGGATAAACCAGCTAGTAGTCTAGATGACATTAGTAAATTATAAATAAATTCACGAAAGGAGAACACTATGTTCAAATCAATTAAAGAATTTTTCTTTGGGAAGACACCAGAAGAGAAAGCACCAGAGGCACCATATAAACTTGAAACTCCTGTTGCATTAGGAGAACCACCTGCCACAGTAGTAGTTGTTGATGGCGCCGGAACTGTTGAAGTTACTCAACAAGCCCCAGCCAAAAAGAAACCAGCTAGTAAAAAACCAGCTGGTGAAAAAAAGCCTGTTGCTAAAAAAGCTGGCCGCAAGCCTAAAGCTAAAAAGCAAGAAAGCTAATTCAACGTTTGTTCATATAACGCAATACTAGCTAAGTTTTTAGCCTTAGATTCTGCCATAATATCGAACTGATCCCAAAAACTCAGTGCCCACTCGTTTACGGATTTATTCCAGTAAAAATTAGAGTGTGCTCTGAGTTTTTGTTTTTTATATCCGTGCTCTAACAAACTTTGCATACTAGGTTTGGCATTTTGAGGGAAATCTACTAGAAGATCTTCTCGACTAACTGAATAATGCATAGTAGGACGCACACCACGCCACGAATCAATCACACGCTTACATCTATCGTCGGTGGGCTGAATGTACTCTCCTTCACGGCACCAGTGATGGTGTACGTCGAGTACAAGGGCACAATCTTTTGCAAGTTCAAGGGTGCTGTCGAGTCCCCATGCATTTTCTTCGTTTTCGATTGTGAGTGTGTTTCGCGCTTCGGGGGTAAGGCGTTGGAGGGCAGCTCGAATGCCTTGGGGGCCGGCTCTACCCGAGATGTGAACGTTGATTTTAAAGTCCTGGAAAGTCTTGCCATATCCCATCCAGCGGGCCATATCCACATGATATTCAAACTCCTCTATCGATCTTTCCACAATTTCTGGGTTATCGCTAGCAAGAACGGTAAACTGACCAGGATGAAAAGAAAGACGGGTATTGCTTGCGCGAGCACTATCACCAACAGCACTAAAATGGCGTTCACAATATTCTCTAACATCGGGTTGCCGCCAAAAGTAACTATAAGTGGGTTCAGTATATACAGGAAGGATATCACTGCTAATACGAACCATCCTAAGATTTTCATTTAAACCTCCTACACGTTCTACAAGTTTACGAGTTGATTCAATGTTACCTACCATTAGGTCCCATAGTTTTTGTTCTGCTACATCGCGAGATTGCCTGCGCAACCACGCTACAGTGGTACTACCAGTGTTGTATTGTTTACAATCATCTTTGGGTTTAATACCATCTATTTGATGAGGGAAGTCGATCCACTTACAAGCAAAGCCAATTTTTTTAGTCATACCAGTGACGTAACACGCCGGCTACGATAAAGAAGTTAGTAATAACATATATTAACACAATTACAGTACGAACGCAAGCAATTTTGTCTGCTTCTGCGTCCGTATTGCCAGCTTTTTCGCCCAGAGCCTTTGCCCAAATGCGCCAAATTTTACGCAAACAGATCCTCGTTCCATTCACGATGACCTTCACGGAAAGCCATATTGCTTTGTGTCTCGCGAACTTCAACACGGTAGCACCATAGACGAGCAGCCTCGCCTGGACCCCACATTTCTGGAATGTAAACACCGTTGACATACTTGTAGAGCATATCGCTTAGTCCTTCACATCCTAGTTTAGGTAGAACAACAATCTTAGCCATATTCTTTTCTTGTAGCAGTTTGAATGTAGCCATTTCTGGATCATCCGCCGCTACAATTAAAGTATGATCGAATTGGTCTTCCAAGACTTTTTTAAGTTCTTTTAGACCACCATAATCAGCCGCCCAGTTACGGACATCTAAATCGTTAGTGCCAAAATAGAACTTCATTGAAAAACTGTAACCATGAATTAGATTACAGTGACTATCCGCACGCCATTGCCTGTAAGCACAGGGAAAAGCGTCGTGATATTCTTTTGTTGATGTGTACTTGTAAAGTACGGGTTGTAGATTTGCCATCTCTAGTCTCCTTTAATTAGGTAGCAAGTTTGATGACACGCAGAGTTTATAATGCGGGATGAGCGTCTAAGTCCGCATACATTACTTATCTCAAGCCACCTTGAGTAAGATAATTTCTTCGTTAATGCGACCATTCATACGAGTGTCGGTTGCATTAATGTCGTCCAAGAACTTCCGAAGTGCAATCTTACCAGCAGCCTTAAACTCCTTGAGTTTTTCATCAGGCTTGCGCAGAGTCTTGCAGATGCTCTTGGTTTCGTCGAAGCCGGTAATGCCAGTACCTTTAATACCAAGTTCGGCATATTCGCTAGCTACATACTTGCCCAGTTTTCGGCTTTTTGTATTATAAATCCATAGCTCTTTCGAACCGATAATATCAACAGGGTTAATACTAACTAACTTCAATGGTTCGTCAGTTTTTTTATACTTGAGCTTACTAGCAACCTTTGCTTTATCAGTAGGCTTTTTAGCACGAGGTTTCTTGTTAATTTTTGCTTCTTGCATCAGCATATTGCAAGCCGATTCAATTTCCTGCAAGAATGCAATGAAGTTTTTAATGTGTTTACGACTACGATGTTTGTAACCTTCTTTCAATTGTTCGTCTGCTTGACCGCTAGCAAGCTCATTTAACTCTGCAAGATCCTTTGCATAAAAATCACGAATGATACGTGCATGAGCTGCCTTAGCACCTTTACCCTTGAGAAGGTTGAGCATTTTAAATGCTTTAGGATCGAACTCATCGGGATTAGTCTGAAAGCCTTGATAAGCATCTTCAATTTCTTCAGTCATCGCCATTGCGGCATCGCGAACACGTTCTTGGATGCTAGGTACGTAAACAACAGGTTTTTCTTCTTTTTGCGCATCCTCGTCCTCTTCACGATCCGCCGCGCCTGTTTTCATAACTTTTTCAATTTCGTTACGCAACCACGCACCGGTATCTTTCCCATCATTAAATCCGTCGTGTACTTCAGGCATGCCACGAATTAGGCAAGCAGAAATTGCTACCATTGTACCGGTGAAGTATTTGTCTTTGGTTTTTCGAATAGCATTAGAATCAGTTTTTTTGTAACCGTTCAAATTCATCCATTCTACTAACTTAGGCTTTAGATCCTTAACGCTAGATTCTAAACGGTAGTAATCCATTGCATAACGGAAATTCTTATTAAACTTATTGCTATCCCATTCTTGGGAGCCGTCCCAAGCAGGACTGTTGTCTCGGTTTGCTTTTTGGCGAAACGCAATGCTAGCCTTTTTAAGTTTAGTTGCCATTTGGAAATCCTATTTGTTCACTATATATCTATTATATGATATTTGTTCATTAATGTCAAGTATTTTTTAGCCAAAAGAAAACCCATTCGTATGGCTATGCCAAAGAGGAACGGGCTGTGTCAGTGTTATTTCTTCTTGGCGTCTGCCGGTGCTGTCTCTGTGGGCTTTTCAACTTTTGGCATTTCTTTTGGCTGTTTCTTGCACTCTGTTTTATCAGCATTGGCTTTATCTTTACAGTTAATTTTTGCTGATTTTGGCACTCTAACTTCTAATGTTTTGCCGCCTGCTTTAACATCTTTGGTTTCGCCTTTAGCTGGCTCTCCGCCTGCATAAGCAGCCGATCCAAATGCTAATCCTACGCTTAAAAATAATACTGTTACTAGTTTCATATTTGTCCCCTTTTTTATATTTATTATGTCCAAAGACTTTGTCGAATTTTGATAAGACGAATCATCATTTGTTCATCTTCTTTTTCATAGTCTGCTTCAATCTTTTGTAGCAGTTTATGTGATCGGTCGCTTAGTTTTTTTAATTCAGGGGTTTCCTTGCTGCCAAACAATCGACCATCATTTAGTTCACGAGCCTTTTCGCAGTAAGCAGTCCATCCTGACACATCGTATGGATCTGGCCGGTTAGGATATACTTCCTTCCACCATGTGTAAAGCTCTTTGATTTCACGAGCTGACTTTGCTTGTAGCGTTGGTTCTGCTTTGTGCTTTTCTTCTTCTGGCAACCATTCTTCATTGGTAAGTGTCATTGCCCAGTCAAGGTGATCAAGCCCAGCTTGAGGACAACGCCAAGTACGCCAACGGAACCAACCAGTTGACCAGAACGGTGCATTGTACTTTGCTTTTGCTTCCTTGTCGCTCCAGGCAATGTGACTCCATGCTGTTTCAATTTCAACAAAGTCTACTAGTTCGTTAAACAAGCAGGGCAGAAACCGATTTCCAACGTCGCACCATTTACCCGGACAAATATCGTTCCGGTGTGCAGTAAGAGCGTGAGTACGAGTGACCCAACGATTATTAATATAGTATTTCGCATTATAAATTTTATCTACAGGCCAATTGACAAAATTTTGAAGCATATCAAGACCCTCCTCGACTATCCAGTAGCGAATGGGATGCTTTGCTTTTGCGCTAACTTCCCATTCGTGCCATTGATCTGAAGTGCCTGCAGAAAGTTTTGCAGTACCGCGAATCCAATCAGCAAACTTCGAACAACTCCAATATCTTGATCTCATACTTTAACCATTTCTCTAAAAGATTGAAAAGGCAAACGACCCCAAAAGTTGAAAGCCTCTTGCAATGAAGCAAAATCTCTCGATGTTACTTTATTGTAATCATAATAATATACTCTATACATTATTCTTTCTTAATCCCAATTAGCTGTAACAAGTGTATAAACAAGTTAATAAAGTCGAGATATAAGGTCAATGCACCACGAATTTCTGCCACAGGACCGGAATCATGCATTAGATCTTCGCGAATTTTTTGTGTGTCGTAAGCAGTTAATCCTAAAAAGATAATGATAGCTAATGCAGAAATTACTAACTGAACCAATGCATTACCGATAAAAATGTTAATGATACTAGCAATAATAATTGCAATCAACCCGACAATCATAAATTGTCCAAGGCTAGTCAAGTCTCTTTTAGTAAAATATCCATAAAAGCTCATAGTACCAAACATTACTGCGGCACCCATGAATGCTGATGCAATACTGCCCATAGTAAATATAGCAAAAATAGTTGCAAAACTTAGACCCATCAGAGCGGCAAAACTGTATAGTAACAACTGTGCCCCAATCTTACCTACCTTTTCTAAGACAAACATAATGCCAAACATTGCAACCAACGGTGCAAAAATTACAACCCACTTAAGAGCTCCGGTAAAAAAGAACTGTAGAAGTTCTGGACTGGTGCCGACAAAATGGCTAACGATCATCGACACTATAACAGCCAAACTCATGTGACCGTATACGCGAGTCATAGCACCATTAATCTCAGATGCAGATCGCCAATTAGAATTAGTATATGATGTTCCGAACATGTTTTTCTCCTTAATCATTTATTTAACACGGGTGTAAATCTCTGCCTAAAAGCTGGCTCAAGACAACTGTAGGTTTGTTGAGTGAAAGTATTTGTGTAATGTACCCATACACCTTCTTCGGTAAGTCTAATATCGTCTATATAAAATTCAGTCCTATTTTGAGCCGTCCAAATTTGTCCCCTTTCAATTTCTATCATCTCATTGCATCCATTGTTAATTCTTTGCCGTAGACATGCGCTATAGGTATGATCCAACCGGCGTTAATACATTCTTGCAAGACTGCTTTATAGGCCGAAGGGCAGGCTGCATTGATTTCGAATCCTGCTCTCGGACAAATGACCAAACCGTCATTTAAAATGAATCTCGGATCGTTTGGTTTTACAGTCCTGATTTTCGATTGACGAGCTGTGATTTTCATTTTAGTGATTCCAACGTTTGAAGTTTAGCTTCTTCTTTGACTTCTTGTCTGTGTATAGTCTGTAGGCCTCTAAACATTTCCTCAATGACATGAATAATAGCATCTTTGCCATCTTCTGTCAAATGACTATATTCTGCACTAACAGAGCTTTCATGCCAAACTTTGGGATTTTGGCTAAGTTCAAGCAGGGCACCGTAGACGATGTCCTTGTTCATACTTCTTCTTAGATTAAATTTTTTCGCCATCTTTAAAGCCTCTGAAACGGAGAAACCTCGGAAAACGTAGACTATAACTGCCATCCTGGTTTTGAGTAACGGCATCTGCACGGACTTCAACCACCTTACCAATGACCTCGTCACGGCCACTCCAATAAGAGTCACGGGAATCATCAGAAAACCCAGACCCCACATTAACACGAATTCTTTTTCCGTCATCTTCACCCTCGCACACTAAAGCACCAAGTTTTCCTACATTACGACCGGTGCCTTCTTCTACAGCAACAACAGACAACGATACTTCAATAAATGGTTTAAGTTTAAGCCAGTTAACTGTTCTCTTGCATTGATAAGGAGCATTGATCTCTTTGATCATGATGCCTTCGTATCCGCCATTAATGGCATCTTGATTGATTTCTTTAAATCGTACATTACCTGCGTCAGTGTCAAGATCTACCAATTCTTGTTCTAGAATACGAATATTTGGCAAATTACTCTGTTCAAGTTCGAACCAATTTTTTAGTGTAGCAGAACGTTCTGTTTGCAGAATATTACAAAAACCTTTCTGAAAGTTATCTAACGGCACAATATCAAATAGATACAGTACTGCATCGTTTGCATTAACATTGTCTTTCCTGTGAACTTGTTTCATCAAGTCCTGGAACGAGCTTGACATTACTTCGCCGTCGAGAACATATGGATGGTCGAACCTGCTTGCAACTTTGCTCAATTGTTCTTTAATATGGGGGAAATTTACAAGTTCCTTACCATTACGACTAAACTGATCAACGCGACCGTCTGGATAAACAATGGTAATAACGCGAACACCATCCAACTTAACTTCAATGAACTTTTTTCCCGAAACTTTGCTCTCGTGATTAGCACTGTCGTGAGCAAGCTGACAGCTGAACATAGGAATAGCAAAACGAGCATATTTCTTCTCTACAACTTTATTAATAGTTTTTTCACTTACTCCGCATCGCAAATCTTTAATAAGAATACGTCGATACCAATCATTCCACTGCGACTTATTCGCAGTTTTCATCATTTGTGAAACCAAATCTCTGGCTGCGTTGCCGGTGACTGCACGATTAATAAGGCCATCAATGTTGCTAACAAAACTATTCCAATCCAACCCAGGACCGTCTTCATCTTTTTTCTCCGGTATTTGTTTAAGGCCAAATGTGACCATCGGATCTAATGCTAATCGACATCCTGCAAAAAACTCATCATTTTTTTCATTCATTTGAACTTCGATAATTGCTTCTTTGTCCAAACGACTGTTGTGCGTTTCCAAAGCTGAAATAACGTACTGACAGGGATCAGTCATAGTTGCTCCTAATAGTTACTAATGCCTTATTATAGCATCAGTAGATTAATATGTCAAGTAATTTGATGTTCGAAATGGTTTACCAATTTCTACATTTGGAAATTGATTAAGTGCTTTTCTTTTGATTCTTTTAATAATCGGATGATTATGATTATGCCCAAACGTGACCATGTACTTGTAAAAGGATGTTCTTTTGTGTCTACGATATTGATTTGTGTCTAAATATGTGGCAGCTTCTCCATAATTGTTGCCAAATTTGTCGTATAGTTCACAAGCAATATTAAATGCAAATGCACCTATTTCGTCAGTGTCTCCGTAATATTCTTCTTCTTTGCGAGCTCTAGCGTAATGTGCTGTACTTTCGTATCCCGGAATTGCTTTAAATTTTCTACTTCTGTATTGCCTACAATGCACAATTTCATGCAACATTGTATCTGCAAAAAGTATGCATAGTCGAGTCCAACGATGTCTACTTAATGTAAAGTATTGTTGATCGGGATTGTAACTAAAAATTATTTCTATGTATCTATTAAGATTATTTTGATCTAATTGGCTGTAATACGTGCCACCTACATATACAAACCCTTTGTCGTTTTTAGGATCTCGATCGAACTTAACTTTTATAGGCAAATGCGCTTTAATGTGCTTGCTCATTAATTGGTGTAGCTTTTCTACACTTAATCGTTTGCCAACAATTTTACTCTGTATGTTGTTCAACATACTAAAAAGTGCTTCTCTTGTGAGCAAACTCCAATTAAAATCCTTTCGGATAGCCATAGTACACTCCTCTGTTGTATTTATAGTGTACTATGGCATGTAAATAACTGCGTATATTATGGGCGTTTTGTTACAATTTCGTCAATCAACCCGTATTCTAGGGCTTCTTGTGCGCTCATAAAGAAGTCTCGCTCCATATCTCGAGCAAATTCTTCGTAGGTTTTGCCCTTCGAATTGTGCTTAACATAGATTTCAGTTAAAGATTTCTTCATTTTTAGGATCTCTTTAACTTGAATTTCCATGTCAGTAGCCTGGCCGCCTGCACCGCCCGAGGGCTGGTGAATCATGTGTCTTGCGTTTGGCAGCATTTTTCTCTTGCCTGGAGCGCCTGCTGTGGCAAGTAGACTGCCCATACTGCAAGCCTGGCCCATAACAATAGTGCTAACATCAGGTTTAATAAACTGCATTGTATCGTAAATTGCCATTCCCGCAGTAACGACTCCGCCTGGGCTGTTGATAAAAAAGTGGATGTCTTCGTTGCCCTGGCTTTCAAGGAATAATAGTTGTGCCACAATTAAACTTGCTGAATGTTCGTTAACATCTGTGTCCAGCATAACGATTCTATCTTTAAGCAGACGACTGTAAATGTCATAACTGCGTTCTCCACGAGCCTCTTGCTCGATAACCATTGGTACCAAATTTGGCATTATTTGTATTCCTTATCTAATTTTACATTTGTTAAACCTGCAACCATTTGGAACCTGTCCCAAGCATTCTTAGCCGCAGGATTCTTTTCTAGTTCTTCACTAGGCAAAACTGCTTCGAGCCAAATTTCTGAACGACGACTAGGGTAAGCACCAAACTTACGAGGTTGATGCAGTTTGCCAGTTTCCCAAAGTTCAATACTCACTGAACGGAAACGGTCCTCATCCTCAGCAGGATATCCGGCCCACTCGGGATTAGAACCGCCGAAAAACCCTCGCATCATTTGGGCATCGGACCCACCTGCATAACCTTGCCAAATACCGGCCCACTGTTCTGCATCTCGGGGATCAAAATCCGTTCTAGCAATAACGATCAATACATCGTCGATATCCACTTTACCGTCAACGATATCACGAACGCAACGGCTGTAACTTAGTCCGATTTTCATATTATCTACCTTGTTTAAATTCTCGAATTACTGGACCTTCAGAAGTGAAACTCATTCTGCCAAGTCTACCTTCATAAATGTTTCCATTCCATCGCATTTCTAATTTTAACTGTTTTTCTAAACTAACGTTAAGATAATGGTGTTCTTTAAAGGATAACATATCTGCTACCATTTTTCGTCCGTTGTCTTCACATAGGATTTCACAATCCTGACCAATTACTCGTCTCATAATGTAAACCTTACTTGTTTAATTGAATCCCATCTAAAACTTTTCCATGCCTTTGATTCTAAGTCATACACAGGCATGATATCCTCGCTAACTTTCTTTTTCGGTTTTGGAAAGTCTATTGGGTTATCGGTATTTGTTTCATGAGGAATTTGAGGAACAATATCTGCGTTAGTAGTACAGATCATTGTTCTTTCTGTTCCATCTTTTTTATTAAAAATAACGGTTACTGGACCAAATGCTAAATGACTCTTTAACCATTTTTTAAATAGACTTAGCTCTTTATCACTTAAAGTCATCTGTATCGGCGTCAAGTTTATGTTTAAGTTTTGCATTTTCTGCCTGAATTTGTTCAATATGATTTGCAATTTCCATTAGCATTTCATATAAGTTCTTAGCTGTTACTCTTGTTAAATCTACAATATTAATTTTTTCTTGTTCCATTTATACCTCCAGTACAATGTTAGGATTCCAGCCTGTAGTTTCGTATCCTTCGTAACCTCTGGGATTACATACAATACGAGTTTCACCAATCATATAATCAAACGGATGATGTGTATGTCCATGTGTCCACAGTTTAATCTGCGGATGATCCAAAATGAACTCACTCAAGTCGCTGTGGTAAGCACCGTTCATCAACATATCTGACTTGTATGATTCATGTATGCTTTGGAAACTTGGACTATGATGTCCTACAACAACAAACTTCTCGTCATGCTTTTCAGCAATTACAGTTTTAATATATGCCAATGTTTCTCGATGACGAATAACGGTATCCGCAGGCTTAAGGTTAGTATAGCCCTTTTCATCGTTTTTAATGATACGGAAGTCGTTCATCATATCACGCACGGCATGAAGTGTAAGCGGATCTGCTTTGTTCATGTTAGTCCACAATGTTCCACCTACAAACGTAACATCGTCAATTTTGACACAATCACGTTCTAGGAAGTGAACATTAGGGTAAACAGCACAAGTTTCGCGAAGGTACTGAATACCTTTTACCCACTTGCCGTGATAGAATTCGTGATTGCCTGCCACATAAACAACATGCGGGAATTGAAAACTCACACGCTTTAAAAAGTCACGGAATCGTAAAGCAGACTCTTGCCTACGTCCAATATTTTTAAGATCAGCATTGCTGTACATTCCGTAATCCATTTCTGGATGGTCGTGCAGATCCTGAGCAACCATAATGTCGCCACTAAGAATTAGTACATCGCATCCGTCATCATTCTTGATGTTGATGTCTGCAAATTCCAAATGCAAATCTGACACAACTTTAATTTTCATCTTTAAATCTTTCATTATACCTAGCTTGGTGTTCTGCTTCGTGTTCGTCGCAAAGAGTTCTTACCCAGCCGCCACTTCTACGTTTACCCGGAGCGCCGCATTCTTCACAACTATGGTCTGCCCATGATTCTGCCATACGCACCATGCCGTCTACTACATTGTCGCCGCCATCATAATAGAAGCGTAGCCCGCCAAACTTTTCTTTGATCTGTGCTACGGTGACAGTTTCACAACCTTCTCCGCGTCCGTATTTTTCTAGTTGTTCTTGTTTCCACTTTACATGATGTTGAATTTGTCGACACAATGCTTCAATAATAGGCCACCAACCTGCGCCTACTGCAAAGCCGCCGTAGGGATTTACAAACATCTCAGGGTATGTTGATTCCATTCGGGAAGCAAATGCTTCGTATTCTTCTTTGTTATAGCTCATTGTGCAATCTTTACATAATTAAGTCTAGTTACCGAAGTCTGAAACTTATAGTGCTTAGTATGATCTTTCACCTTAGCTTTAATAACAACAGCAGGCCCTAAGGTGAGATTTGTTTTGTTTAACCAAGAAACCATCTTATTGTTTATTATAGCATCAATATTGTAGCCTTCAAAGTTTTTTGACTTGATTGACGAAATAATTTCTGCATCTAGATCTTTAAGATTGCTGCCAATTTCTGATAAAAATCCGTCATCAACTGTCTTTGCCGCTCGCTTAACCTTAGTTTGTGCAACATCGCGAACATATGTACTAGGTAAACATGCTACATACCCGAATTGATTTTGTTTTACTGTATCACTAGATAAAATTGTGTTTACATTAGTTTGGAAATCGTTTTCACCTTCGATAGCACTAAACATAAATTTTCGAAAGTGTTTTTTAATTTCCTCGGCTAGTATAACATCTTCAGGTAATACCTTAAGAGGCATCGGTGCTTCTTTTGGATCGCCAGACCATGCAGCCGAATTTACAGTACAAAGCATCAGCATTTTGTTAGTCTTTTTAGAAAAGAGAAATACTCCGTCATCCGAAAAAACACTTTCGTTTTCTTTAAGATATGCACCGTTAATCCGTTGAGCAGAGCAAGCCAATTCTAGTACTTGTTGAGTAGGATACTCATTCATGCGACACTCTTTGTATAAGTTGTGATACTGCAAATTTTACTTGAAAATTTGAGTAGGGTCAATCATTTCGATGTTTTTATACACTTTTTTGGACAATTTTTTTAATAATGGATTTTTTTTAAATTGTCCGATATAAGCCGACAATGTTGGGCTTATTAAAAATGCACCGTGTTTTAATTTACTAAAAACGGTGAGCTTGCTCATATATCTTTCTGCTCGTTCTTTTGGCAAATATCTTAGTAACTCAATTGCTATACTTAATGAGTATGCATCCAACTCGTCAGGATCTGCCAAATATTTCGAATACGGTTCTGAGTCGTGATTGCTATAAGTTTGGTAATTTCTTTTTTTACTTTGTTGTTGATGTCGTAATTCGTGTGTTACCGCGTCGAATATTTGTATTAATAATTCAGTAACTTGGGGAGTATTAAACGGATTGATATCAGAAAAATTATGGTGAATAAAAACTTCAATTGGAACTTCGTTGTTAAAGTCGTTATCTGCATCATAAAATGCTTCAACGTAATAGTGTTCGTTATCTAATATTTTACTCTTTTTAGTCTTTAACAATATGTCAATATCGCTATCTCTAAAACTTCGTCTAATTAATACAATTAATTTTTTAAAGGTTAATGGGCTATCGCCCATACGCTGAACATGTCTACATACTAAATTTACACGTTCAAGTAACGAGTTCACATTACATCCTATAAGTTATCCTACCTTTGGTAAGATCATATGGGCTTATTTCGATTTTAACAGAATCTCCCATAATCACTTTAATTTTGTTCTGCTTTAATCTCCCGCCCATATAACACAAAACAATTTGTTCCATGTTATTAACTTTAACTCTAAAAGTAGAATTAGGCAATACTTCTTCTATTTTGCCTGTAAGCTCAATCAGTTCTGAATTTTTAGCCATTTTTACTTAATATAATTGCTCCATCTTCGAGAGTAACAGTTAACGTATCACCTTCTTGCCACCCTGTCTGTTCAAGAACTTCAGGTGGAATTTTCATAATAACGTTATCATCGTCGCCGGGGATATTTTCAAAAATATCTTCTACGTTAAAAGTTAAATTTTTCATATTAATAGAACTGGTTATAAGCTATTTAATATTATTTTACATAGAATGTAAAAAAAGTCAAGATGCATTTATTAATTAGATTCTGAAACTAGCCAACCTAATTTATATAGATCCTGTTCAATCTCGTCGGTGACTACTCCTTCGGAAACAAATGCTAGACATTCTTTATATGCTATTTGTTGATCTTCGGTTAACTTATCGAATTCTTCTTGATTGAAATCTTCGGGCCCGTTTCTAATACCACTGCAATACCAATCAATGTAGTCACCTTTTTGTTGCATATGTGCAAGTATGCCGCCAGCATAACGCCACGAGCAATGCCACTTTTGTTCTTTAAGAATGGGCCACATTTCTCGTTTAATAAAATCGTTGTTGCATAAAGCAGCATAGAGGTTTTGAGCATACACTCTGCTTTCACGAGTCTTTTCTAAAATCCATTCTGTACTGCGCAAATCATATTCGAGATTGTCTTTTTTCCATTTAGGATCAGATTCTCTTTCTTGTTCAATCTCGTCCCACGAATTGTAATAGTCTAGCATGTCATGAGTTTCCTTATCATTCTCAGGAGTTAATCCGTGTTCAGCCTGGCGCCTCAGAAACCCCTCTCTTTGAAATGTATTGCGTTCTGGACTTCTAGATAACTTAGTCATAAAGTATTGTATACAATTTTAAATTAAATGTCAATGGGTATGGTGATCCCCGTGTCTCCAACTTAAAGGTGTTAGCCATGCAATTTCTGGAATGTTCCTGGCAACACCGTCTCTATGCCCTAGCCAATTAACTAGTCCGTTAACATGAATAGTGTACACTACACTAGGAGCAACCATGAATAGAACCAATCTAATATCAATGAGCCCTAATAATAGAACTCCGAGGAAGTGCAATTTAACTTGGTTACGATGTAAGAACATAATAAACTTGCTCCTTGCCATGTCCCTCATGCTTAATGGACTAATCTCCACATGTTGCCACATTAAGAGGTAAACTCGTAATGGACCAATCTGACTAGGACTATGTGGATCTTGTGCAGTATCTGAATATTTGTGATGGTGCCTATGTAGCGCGGTAAAATTAAATGCTCCGCCGGATGCAGTAAAGACGTTAATTAAAAATGCATACAAACCGTTATACCAAGTATCCTTGTATTTTTTATGACTAATATACAAATGACCACCGTGTCCAAAAATTGCAAACATGATATACCCGCTTGCAATCGATGCAAGCACGTATTGCCAAGCAAAATTATAGTATGCTAATCCAGCTATCATTGCAATATGGTGGAAGATAACAATTATTTTATTTCTGTGAGTTTTTAAAAATTTGTTCATGTTATTCTTTGTAATTAATTTTTAGTCTATCTAACTTTCTAAGCATTGATTGCCACATGAGTACAGTACTCTTACTGTTAGAACCGTCGAATGATTTGTTGACTGATTTATTTATGGTGTCTATACCTATAAGAGTAGATTCTTTGTAGCTATTACATTGGATAGAACATGCAGATTCTAACATGTACATTCGGCTAAAACAACTAGCAATATTACTTGCAGTTGCCACCAATCCGTGATTCTTTAATATTAAGATATCTTTATCACCTAAATCGGAAATTATTCTTTCTTGCTCATCCTCCCAAAAGAATACACCTTCGTAATCGTGATACGCTACACTATTAATGATAGTTAGTGACTGTTGGGAAAGTGGTAATAAACCTCTTTTATCTGCGCTAACTGCAACTCCGGTAGGAGTATGCGTATGGATAATAAAATTTATATTTTTTCTTTTAGAGTGCAAAATGTTGTGTAACGTTAATGCAACACCATTAATACGGCCTGGAGATAATTTTTCTCCGTCAGTAGTTACCTTAACTAAATTACTTGCGGTAACTTCGTCGAATAATAATCCGTAGCTGTTTATAAGATACGAATTTTCTTCATCTGGGACTCTAGCAGTAATATGTGTGAATATACTATCACTCCAATTTAGCAGCTCTGCAATTCTATACAGAGCTGCTAAATCACACCTTGTTTTCCACTCTGCTTCCGTCATTAGCAATTAACCTAATAATATATTTCATAGGATCGGTTTCATACCATTTACTGTGAACATCTGTTGTGTACAAATTCGGTTTAGCGTGGTGTGTATTATGCAACCCGTTTCCGAATGTTAGTATGTTAACAATTAAATTATTTTTAGAATTATCTTTTGTTTCGTAAGTGGTATAACCCCACTTATGACCTATAGAATTAATCATGCCAGCTTCGTTAAAAAATCCAGCATTAGGAAACGCAAACAAAAATAAAATAGGATAAATGCTTCCAGCCGCCCAGCATATTAATAATGGTATCAAAAATGCATAGAACACTTTAAAATAATGTCTATGTAAAAAAATTAGGCTACTATCTCGCATAATGTCTTTCATTAACATCATGTTAGGTTTATTTGTATTTGTCCAAGATCTCAACCAAGTAGTAAGTACTCCGTGGTGTATTGGACTGTGCGGATCTTGATCAGTGTCGGCTTTAGCATGATGAATACGATGTGTAGCAACCCATAATAAGACACTTCCATGACCTATCAGCGTTGCATTTAACATTAGGTATTTTCTAATCAATGGATGTACTTCAAAGCTGCGATGTGTAAAATAACGATGAAAGCCGACATCTGCTCCCATTTTTCCAATAAACACATATGATGCAATGCCTAATAATAGTCCCCACCAACTAAAGTCAGTGAACAACCAATAAACAATAATAAAATGAGATAGTGCAAAATTAATTTTTAGTTTTTTTGCAACATCGCCGCCGAGCCATTTATCTGGATCAATATGCATATCTAAATTTCTCAAAATATTCTTTATGTGAAATCATCTTCCCGTCTACGATAATTCCAGGAGTTTCAAATCCGACATTTTGTAATCCTTGTGTTCCTTTGCTGAGAATATTATCAAAATTACAAGTTTGTCTAATCATAACACGGTTACTGCAATCTTTTGTTGGTCGCCTATGTACAGTAATAGTCTGATCCATGAATACCAATTCACCATTTTGCCAGTCTTGATGATAGACATACTCGTCTTTCATAAAGTGGCTTATTATAAATTTTAATATTTCATCACTGTCTTTTTTGTTAAAACCTTTAAAATGGTCTAGGGTATTATAACTTAATCTAACACCTTTTCTTCCGCCCGGGCTGTAACAAACAAACGGAACTTCACTATTATCTATAGGGCACATATTCATTCTTAAAATGTTATCTTGGCTAGCATTTAAGCCAGGAGCCATTTTTCCGGGGGTATATCTATGAACACCTACTAAATTATCTATAATATTTTTCCATTCAGGTGATAGCATTTCGTATGCATCGGCTGTTTGAAGGAACTCAGTTGATGTTCCTTCAGTACCTTCAACTGCTTGTAACAAAATCATAGGCACAAAGTTACCAGTGCCTTGTCTATCACTGTGCCAATCTAATTCGCCCTGGGCAAACATTCCCATGTAATCGCCCTCGTCGTCACGCTTTCCGGTTACACGAATCATTCCGGGATTATGTTCTAAACCCTGTCGGATTTTTCTTAATTCTTTCAATACTTGCAGGTCTTTACTAGTTAGTTGATGTTGTTTGCGTTTCTCTTTAACCATCTCGTATGCACTTTGATCTTGGCCGCCGAACGGATCACCGAACACCTGTGCAATATGATTTAATCTTTCCGGTGGAACAGTACAGTTTTTTGCATTAACATATACAACTAGCTGATCTACTACTACTTTACCTAATTCTTTAATTTCATCATCGGAACAAGTTTTTAGGTCTAAATCGTAAACTTCAACGCCTAAACTACCAAAACCATTTAACTTACGTGTTTTCATTTAATATTGTCCTTCATTCTTTTTAACATGCTCTGCCATTGGAGCTACTTTAAAATCTTCAGTCATTCTACCTCGACGTGAGTTGTTAGGCAACGGAACACCGTCAGAGTTTCCAAATGTATTCCAATCAGCAATCTTAAACCAAATACCACTTCGATGCATTAGTTTACCTTCGCTATTGGGGTCTAATGGGAAAATAAAGCTGCTGTCCTCTGGATCTTTATTTTCATATATGGGTCTGTTTCTCCAGCTTTCGATATAGTCAACACTTAGATTCGTTTGCTCAGAAATTAATTTTATTAATCCATCCATTGTATAATTGGTGTTAACTGTTAACTTATGCTCGCCGGCATCGGTATCGAACATGCTTCTACCTAGTTTCCCTACATTTTTTATTCTACACAATGCATGTCGAATATTTTTTCGTTTATATAAATCTAATAAACGAGAAGGTGCTTCGTCATTTACTCCTCTAACAATAATAGTTCCGGTGTCTATAACAAATTTATTTTGATGCAGGTGTTCTAATGCTCTAATTTTTTTAGAAGCACACTTCATTTCATCTATGGTGTAATACCAGTCGTCATTATCTACACCATTAAGACTTAGGTAAACATGATTTAACCCGTGGTCTTTAAGTGTCTTAACATAACCTTCATCTGCTAATCTTAGTCCATTAGTTAGTAATGTTGCTCTATGACCTGTTTCTCTAATGCGGCTTATTATACTCGGTAAATCTTTCCTAACAGTCGGTTCAGCGCCTACAATACGCATCATTGCTCTTTTTGGAAATTGTTTTATAGCCTCGATCAACTTATCTATATCCATGTCGGGATAGTCTCGATTGGGTATGTAACAATTTTTACAAGTCATATTACAGCGATGCGTAACGTCTACCATTATATCGCTGAAATGATTATCCTTTGGGTCAAGCTCGTAGTAATTCATTTATTAAACTCAAATTCGTAGTTGATCTAGAAAACTTTCCGAGTAAGGCAATACGGTATCCAGGTGAGGTATTTTCTATAGAATGTTTGAATGATCCGTTGATGAACCAAAATTCTCCCTCTGACATGAGGTAAATGTTGCCTGTTTCGGTATGATATTTATGTGACCCTTGTACGACACAAATAAATCTTAAAGTAAATGGTTCATCAATGTGAAATGGAATAGTTGCACCTTCATTTAATACACCAAATCGTAGATGATGTACTCCATCTAGCTGCGTTATTATACTAGGTAACGGCATCGAGTCGAAATATCGCTGATTATAAAATGTTGTCAGCGAATCATAATTGTCTATTGCTGTGCCTTTAACATTCGATTCTTCTCGTTGTTGCAAAGCAACGTCGCTTGTGTTGCTTAAATTATTTGCAAAATCTTTTGCAGAATTGAGCCAGTCGTTAGGAACTATCCCAATTTTAACTGCTTCTGGGAATTTCCTATTCTTTGCATACATTTTAAGAGTAGAAAGCTGATTCATTAAATATATATCTTAAAAACAGAGCGGTTAAATAATATTATGAATAATTTTCAGGTCACAGATATACTCGCAGCTACTTTAAATTTTAATTTTGATTATGATAAAATTAAAGAAGAAATGCTCGAGCTTAAAGATACTTGGTTCTATACTCCGCCGTATAGAGAAAACCTAAATGCTGCTAAAGCAGGTAAAGCATTTATGGTAGAAAATCACGAAATGTATGATAAAATTGATTCAATTGATATGTCGTTGAAACACCCAGAAACAAAAGATTTACGGGGACAACACATTTTTTATCTTAGAGAACACGCTGATAACATTAAGAATACAACAAAATTTCTCTATATAAAACAATTCGAAACAGATGGATGGGACTGGATTCCCGATATTGTTAGCAGAGCACCGTATACTATTAAATGCATCGAATCTTTACCATTTACTAAAATTGGGTGCATACGTGTATTTGTAACAGAAAATACGTTTTTTGCTACGCATCGAGACTCGAACACAGGCGGTAATTTTGAACTATCTAGTGACTATGCCCGGTGTTTAGGAGTTAGCCTAATACCTAGTACTGGCAATGTTCCTATGAGTATACAATCGTTTAAAACTGGAAAAGTTTATGAAGTTCCCGGAAATGCAATGTTGTTTAACGATAGTGCTTTCCACGGTGTGAAATTTACACCAGATCTGCGTATTACTATACGGGTGTTTGGTGAAGTTGATTTCAACAAGTTTATTCCGTATATCGATAACACAAATCTTTACTACGAACCTAGATAAATATAAAAAGAGCAATTTTACAGGAGTTTAAAATGCCTATTAAAAAGATTATCACAAGCACTGTGCCGAATGCAATGACTTCGCACTTCATGCAGTTGCCTGCTTCACGTCCTATATGGAATTTAATTTTAGAATTATCAAGAACTTACAGAGATAAGATTCTTACATACGAAAAATATAAAGATCAAACAACTGTTATTACTAAGACAACGTACGAAACTCGTGAGATTTCTGACCAATTTGATAGGATTGTCTATGAGACATTCCCTGACTATCAGCGCCAACGCGACATGTATAACGAAGCTAATGGTATAATTTGGTCTATCACGTACGAAGAAGTTTAATTTTTATGGGTAATTTAGTAAAACTAAATACCCGATGAAATACAAATTTTACGTAAAACAGATCCCTGATCCATTCTCTATATGGAGATGGATCAGAGATCATTCTAATATAGAAAATATAATTTCTAAAATGGCTCCGGCAGCATCTCCGGACGAGCTAATCAATTTAAATCATTCATTAGACATAGACAGTCTGTCTAGCACAACACTTACTGTACTAGATCAATACGGATACAAAGGATGGCGTGGTGCGACAGGCGAGGCCAAGGAGTACGGCGGGCTTAGTCTTGTAATGAATCCAGATTATACCGAACACTGTGATCTTAATCAGCAAACATTAGGTACAGATAAAAATCTCCCAACGCAATTCTTTTACGGGCAATTTGAAAATTTTAGCACGTTGCGTAATAGCTATTATGATTCTTACGCATTTAGAAAACCTGCTCCATGCGTGGCTGAAACCAAACTACTTGATTTTGTGCAGTCTTTTAAAAGGTCGCATGTTAGAAGTAGAATTGGTGTTATTAATTCTAAATATGTGTCAGACGAATCAAGAAAGTCGTTTAATTGGCACAGAGACGAGTTAGTATTTGAAAATACTAGAATTAATATTCCGATTAAAACTGATAATACATTCATGTTTGAAATAAAAGGTAAACCGCCTACTCATTTAGAATACGGTAATATGTACAGCTGGGATACAAATATTGCTCACAGAGTTTTTCCAACTACTACAGAAAATACATCGAGGGTACATTTAGTGTTAGGATTCAGCCCCTGGTTTGATTATAACAGTGAAGAAGATGCATGGATTAGTAATGAGTTTTACGGAGAAATGCATCCACTCGACATGCTAGTACAAGGACATTTTCATGACAGTATCATCGGAAGAAAATAATTATACAGCAATAATCTTAGATACCTCTCATAGAACTGCTGTAATAGATCTTATTAAAAGTAGACAACGATTTTCTAAACAAGAGTCGAATTCTGATATACTTGCAGTGTTAGAAGAAGGCACTGACCTTAGTTTAAATAACGGTAAACAAATTAGGTTAATAGGGTGCTTCGAAGGTAACAGTTTAGAAGCAATACTATGTCAGACATTTTCTTCTGTCAACCCTGCATGGATTATGCGATATTATGCTTCAAGGTATAATAATATTATTTTAGGAAAAGGTTACGGCCCGTATATCTCTGCCTGTTTTAGAAAAGCAATGGATGATGCAGAACAAATGGGAATTTATGACTTTTGGTGGAGTATTCCAGAGGCGTATGCTAAAAATGGTCCACGCCTACAACAGAAAAGTCCGGAATGGATACGATACGAAGTATATACAGATGCAGTTATTCCGCCTAACACTTTCCCTAAGTATGAAGTTCATAAAACAAGTTACGGTAAAATATTAAAACCTCACACTGTTTTCATTCGTCATGCTGTATTAAAACAAGAATTTAGAAATGTTCCACTAACTAGACAACATGGATCCGATTGATATAATTTATACTCCTTTAGATTTACCTGATTGCTCTTTTGTAAACGTGGACAAGTTTACATCTTGGCTTGTCAGCGTTTATCCGCAAAAAGAAAAATCATCCGCAGCTAATAAAAAAATGACTTCTGAGAATGTCTATAAAGATCAGTACCCGTGGGATCTAACATTCGGCGCCTATGACGGAGTATTTTTAGATAATTTTGATAAAGAGTTCCCAGAATTTGCTCGTTATTGCTTAGAAATTTTTAATATCGAACGGCACGAACTTAAATCTATTGTATTTTTACCTGTCAGGGATACTGTTAAGGGTGTTGCATTTTGGCATAGAGATCTAGATTTAAATGGATTTAGATTTTATGTTATTAACGATAGGCATGAAGAAAATCCGTTACTAATACGAAAAACAGTAGAGCCATATAATAAAATTCCTGATTTAAAAACACCGCTAGATGATAATGATCCTCGATTACAAACTGAAATTTTTAAATGTATTTTACCAAAATCGACACAGCCTTATTATGTAAACAATATTAGATCTGTTCACTCGCCGTGTATTAATGTTCCTGGAAAGAGAATTGCGGTTTTTGTAGCTGTTAAGTCGGAGTACGAAGAACAAATTAGAGAACGAAATAAAAATTTAATACTTCGTTCGTATGAAAAATTTAAGGATATAGCAATTTTATATTAAAACGGCATATTCTTTGTATCGTTCGTAACTCTTCGAAATAAGTTCTCGATGGCGGTCTACATCGATTTCACCAATAATATATAAAATAATTTTTTGATAAGGTGTTTCTTCGTCGTTACCGTGTAAGCATGAAAATGAACCCATTGCCCACCCTGGGGCATCAGAAGGCATGTTAACGTAATATTTTTTATCATCTCTACGTACAAAAAAACTATCTTGGTGGATGTTACCATCTAACAATAATCTATACATACACGGGTCATTGTTAATGTAAGGTTGCTTTTCTTCGTCGGGCAATGTAGGTGATAGATCATAATGAGCAGGGATCGTTCCCTTTGAGCTCATCACTGATGCTCCTCTTATTTTTGTTAGCGGTAAAAAATTTTCTATGTAATTAATAAGACCGGGGCAGTTGGCTTTTGCACTAGCAGTCCATCTCCACGATTCTTCTTTATGCTGGTTTTCCCAGCCGGCAGCTTGTTGATCTATTTCTCTTATACGATATGAGTTCCACGCATACTTATAATACTGTTTATTCCTAGCAAGTTGTTTTTGTTCGTCAGGCGTAAAGGTCGGAATATGTGTGTAAAACGATTCGATATTTTCTAAAGTTAATTCTCTCGGCACTTGCGGTAAGTCTAAAGGTATCCATAATATATTATTAATATTCATTTGAAGTTCCAACTATTGAATTTTTTTATTTTGTTTCTTGTCGTTTCTAGAAATTCGACCAGTTCCCAGTATGGCACAGATACTCTTGTAGATGGATTTAATTCGCTTACAACCCAGTTAGGAAACATTTCGTAACCTGATAACTTACTATACCATATTAAGTCTGAGAAATATTTACCTTTAACGTGTGCTTTTGCATATGTATTAAACAGTTGTAATTGTTCAGTTTTATTGTTAGCTGAAAAATAACTGATAGTGGAACAAAAAGTTTTTAATGCAGGATCTGTATAATAGCTTGAGATGGATTCTGGGCTGTAGGGAAAATCTATTACCTTTCTAAACTGCGACATAAGTTTAAATCGTTGCTCCATTGCATCATAGTAATTATGATATACTGACACATTTTCTTTATTGGTCCCTATTATTGCCGGTTCTGATGACCCTTGAGTTATAAACGGCCACGGTTCAGGTAGCTGATTGCTCAACCATTCGAATGTGTACTGATGCATTAATTTTGGAGTTTCAGTTAAACTTCTAGCGACCCATTCTTCCTTTAAATTATCAATGTTTAACTTGAGTACATTAACCGAGAAGTTGAATGTTGATTCGCACTCTTTGACTCGATTATATTCAATGTCGTTATACCCTGGGTAATGTAAAAAAACAAATTCGGCATCGAGTTTCTGATCTAAAAAACTTCTTGCTATTATTTGACTGTCGATTCCTGAGCTGAAGCCAACGTAGACCGGACCATAATTATTAGATATCATTTTAGCATCGTTTCTAAATTCTTCTCGCAAATTACTCCAGTCGCGACTAGCCGAATTGTACTCTACAAAAAAATCTAAAGAATTCTTACTATAAACTAAACCGTGTTTCACTATAATTGTCCTATAGCGTACTTATCGTATAAGTAGTTTATGGAGGAATTATATGAGTAAAATCGGGCATTGGGTATCGGGCGGTCAATCATTCGATAATAAAATTGATGCACTAATTTATGCCTCAAGTAACAATATAGACGTTGAGTACAAATATTTTAATTCAACTTGGGAAAATTATAATTTAGATAACCTTGGTGCATTTACCTTAGACGAATTATACAAACAACGAGCAATCGAACTTAGAGAAAAATACGATTATCTTATTTTATATTACTCGGGCGGTGCAGATAGTGATAATATCTTAAAAACTTTTATACAAAACAATATTAAGTTAGATGCAGTTTATGTAAAATGGCCGTTTCAAGTTGTAGGTTCTAACATTTACAATCCAAATACTTACGATAAGTCTCCTGGAAATTTTTTAAGCGAGTGGGATTTTACTATTAAAGGTAAACTTGAACGACTTGCACAAGAACATCCCGAAATTGAAATTTTACAGTCGGACTGGTCTACAAAAATTACCCCAAAGTTTTTTAACGATATTAAATTTGAGTTAGCAAATCAATTGCGATCACCTGGGGATATTGCAAGATTAACTGAGTTTCATAATAAAGAACGAGAATTAGTCGATGCTGGCAAGAAAGTTGCTGCTATCTGGGGTATTGATAAACCGATGCTGGCAATGGATAGAAATGATGTAGTAGGATTTTACTTTAAAGATGCAATAGTTCAGGTCGGATATCCGTCAGATTTTAATTACCAAGGATTAGAGTATTTTTACTGGAGCCCGGAATCACCACAAATTTTGTTTGAACAAGCATATAAAGTATATCAGTTTCTACAAGCAAATCCTCAATACCGATCATTAATTCCATCTAAAGAATGGATTCCTTTACCTAGCCACGAACGTCATATAAGATTACAACTATACTTTGATGTTATTAAAGACGTAATATATTCTACATGGGATAATTCATTTCAGGCAGGGAAATCGTTCGCTCCACAAAAAGTTGATTGGGATAACTGGTTATTTTTTAATAACGAAATGTCTGATGCGATAAAGGCATGGAGATATATCGCCAAATCAGAATTAGATTATATAGACGAAAGATTTTGCATTAAATCTATAGCTACAGGGGAAAAAGTAGCCATCTTCCCAACACGAACAAAAATATTTACACTTGGAAAACAATTTTAATGGCAGACGTTATTATATGGACATCAGTTTCTGAACACCCTGGGGTCATTCGATCGGCAGGTGCCTACTCTTTAAAATCTTGGTTAACACAGAACGGATATACTGTAAAAGTTATTGACTTTTGTTCTAAGTTAACTATAGAAGATATTTACAATATTACATCTAGGTTCCTAAGCAATGAAACTATTGCTATAGGTATAAGTACCACATTCTTTGATTTAACCACACTCGACAAACTTGTTGCTGTTAGGAAATTAATAGAAGAAAGTAACAATCGAGTCCAATGGATTGCTGGTGGATATTTTGCTGGCACTAACAGAGTAAAAGAATTAGAAAGATGGATTCAATTTTCAGGTATAGGTGAAGACAATCTATTAAGGTGGTTAGATACTCAATCAGGTAATACAGTTGAAAGAAAACCGTTTGATATAACATGTGCTAACCAAATGTGGGACGATAGCGACATTATCTTTTCTAATGAAGCATTGCCTATTGAATTAGGAAGAGGATGCAAGTTTAAATGCAAATTTTGCCAGTATCCTCTAATTGGTAAGACTCCCGGTACTTATATTAGAAATTTAAATCATGTTAGAAATGAAATGATTTCCAATTATGAGCGTTGGGGAGTTACTAACTACTATTTCATTGACGACACAGTAAACGAAGACGATGGTAAAATGCAACAGCTTGTTGACATTTCGCAATCGTTACCTTTTAAATTACAGTGGGTAGGATATCAACGAGCCGATTTAATTTATAGTCATCCCCATCAGGCACAGTGGATTAAGGATAGTGGATGCATAGGAACATTTTTTGGAATAGAATCTTTAAATCCAGAAGCAGCAAAGACTGTTGGCAAGGGATGGAATGGAATACATGCTAGAGATTACGTCCCTAATCTAATCAACAATATATGGAATAGGGAAATAGGATTACAAGTAGGACTTATTATCGGTCTTCCAGGGGATACTGAAAAAGATGCAGTTACTGCACAGCAATGGTGTATAGATAGCAATATACACGAATGGGGTTTTAAAGCATTGTTTATAGCTAGAGAAAATTCTGTATGGCAAAGCGAGTTTGATAGAAACCATGGACTATATGGTTATAAGTTTAATGACCCTAAATCTTCAATTAACTGGAGCAACAAGCATTGGTCATTCTTAGATGCAATCGAATTAGAAAAGCAATTGTGGAACCAATCGACTTTATATAAAAAACCCGGTTGCTGGACTAGGAATTCTTTGTATACATCAGTTGGCAGATTGTTTAAAGAAGAACTATACAATAGTATTGATAAAACTGATATAGAATTCCGTGTAGATGCTAGAATAAAAGAATATGTTGTACGGAGTTTAGAATACCCACAATACTAAAAGAAAAAGGCTCCGAAGAGCCTTTTAAAGTGTTAACTACAGATTAGTGTAGTTGAATCTTTTGTACTAAGCCTGGTGTAAAGTAGTTTTCAAATTTGCTGTAAACTACTTTAGTAGCTTCAGCAAAACGAGCCTGCTCTTCAGCACTCATTTTAATAACTTCAATACCGTCAGCTTCTGCACGAGCCTGTACTAGAGCAATGTCTTCGATGCTTAGTGTACGCTCATGACGAGCAGCAACTTTAGCACTTTCAGCAACGACTGCTTGTAGTTCTGGTGTCAGACTGTTCCAGAAGTCAGTACCAATTAGAATACTTGTTAAGAACAAGCTATGTTCTGTATGGTTAATAACTTTAGAAACTTTGTCATGTCCAAGTGCGTAGACACGAGGATATGTGCTCTCACCAACTGTTACATTAGCAGTACCTAAGTTCTCGCTTAGTTCTTCTAGCTCCATCGGAACTACATCAGCACCAAGTGTCTTAAATGTTTCGATAGCAACTGGGCTGAAACTTGTACGCATCTTCATACCACGGAGGTCTTCAATCTTGGCAACTGTTTCGTTACCAGGAATAATACGGAATCCGCCGGAATATGTAAATGCTAGACCTTTTACTTTCTTAGACTGTTCTAAACTGTTTAATAGTTCAACGCCAACTTCACCTTCGAATACGCGGCTAGCATGGTCGTGATCTTTAAACAAGAATGGTAGGTCTAATGCATAAAAGTCTTTGTTAATCCTACCCAATGTGATTGTGTAAGTTTGACTCATCTGGATATCGCCTGCATCTAGTAAATCTACTAAGTCGTGTTTACCAACTACAACACCGTTATTATACTTTTCAGCATATTCGCTCATAGTCATAACTTCGATTTCTAGTTGTTCAGGAGCACGAGAATTTACTTCATCAGCAAATACTTTTGCAGCACGAATGAATAACTCAATTGGCTCGTGGGCTAAAACCCATTTTACGTGACGTTTTGTCATATTTTTCTCCATTTAACGTTAAATTAAGCAGGTCATGACTCCTGCTCAATTATTTATGCCGTTTGGATTACTTAGGTGTTATCTTCGGTTTTTACAGCTTTGCCCCATTTAATAACGTTCCAAATACGCTCGTGTCCGTAGAATAGCGCCATATTTACGATAACCGCAATAGTAAAGAATGCCCCTGCTGTTCCCCAACTTCCTGTCATAAAATACGGAATAAAGAAGTTAGAGAAGTTTACTACTGCTCGCCATGTTAACATTTTGGTCGTAGTTCTTGGGTGGCCGTCTTTAAAGAAACGGTTATCTTCTGCCGGCTTTTTGTTCCATTGGAACCAGTTCCAAATACGTTCATGCAACCAATATAAACCGCTGTTAATAATTAAACTCCAACCTGCAATTTTTAGTCCCATAGCAATGCTGCCAGTAACAATCAATCCGTTGATAAAATGGCTGATAGTAAGCAATACACGCCATGTTACTGTTTTAACAATAGTGCGTGGATGATTTTCGATTAATTTCATAAGGAATCCTTTCTGTTAGTATATTATATACAATGATAAAACAATAACAACTTACCACTTCAGTGGTAGTTTTAGAGAAAAACGCCGGTAGAATTAGCCAAAGCTAGCTGCGTGCGATTTTTAAGACCAAAACGTTTTAATATAGTTCCTACATGCACCTTAACTGTTTCTTCACTAATGCCGAGTTGTCCAGCAACTGACTTGTTACTCAGCCCACGTTTGGCTACAAGGGTGAATATTTCATATTGTCTTTTTGTAAGACCTATCTCGTTTCTAGAAACGATTCGTTTGTTATCTATAGCAATAGATGGCCAATGTTCTAATCCCTTAACAAGATCCGTATAAGCAGTTACAGAACTTTCTTTACTAAAAAAACGCATACCGGGGATGATACCTAGTACACTATTTCTTTTTAGTTTAGATATAGTATTAGAATCGCAAGGCCTCGGAACTACAACTGCGATGTTGACTTTCTTTGTTTCAGCTACAAATTTAGTCAATGTGGAAAGCATAGATAAAACTTCATCTAACAATATATTACTTCGTTCTAAGTAGTCTAAACGAAATACAATTAGCAGTTTATCGAATGTTGGACTTTGCAACATAGTCATTAGACTTTCCCAAGTAGGAACTGTGGATATTTCTATCGATAATTCTTTTTCCAAAACATCGACAACAGACTTTATAGATTCTATTTCGTTGATAGATGACACACTGCTAACGCTAGGGCAGAAATACAATATATGATACATTTACTAATCCTGTGATAATTTATATATTGTTTCTCAACAAGTCCAAAATTATTTTTAGTTAATTTTTTATCTAAGTTTTTGTGTAGGTAAATATTCGGGCTAAACACTATAAGGAACACAATGAATTTTGGATTCGAGAATGAAAAATTTTATATTGAGCATACCTCATGTTCTAGAATCCCAGGTTCTCTAAAAGAAGAGTCTGAATTTAGAGCAAGAGAATTGTATGAAAAAAATCATAAACTGATACTCTGTCTTAGTTCTGGATTAGATAGCCAAACAGCATTGGTTAGTTTTGTCAAGCAAGGAATTCCTATAGACTGTGTCTTTATGAGACTCAACGGATTTAACGATAACGAATACGAAAACTTAAAACTTTTAGAATCAAAGTACGGATTTAAATCTGAAGTAGTTAACATAGATCCAATAGCATCCCAAGATGAGATTTTAGAAATCTCTAAAAAATTAGATATAACAGTTAATCATGCCTTGCATTATAAATTTGTAAGTATGTTGCCCAGCGGTCCTGATGTAATACAAGTAATGCACGATCCTTGGTTTTTTACTAGTAGAAAATTAAACAAACACTACGTATACCATAGTTGGACTGATCCTGAAATCGCAAGGTACGTCCCGTTAACTAAAATATCACGACTAGGTAGCATACAGATGTTCGGAGACAGCAGCGAACTCTTTTTAAGTTCGATTAGCGACCCTATATTCGACTACTTTTTTACCGGTTGGAAATATTTCGACAACGACTTGTTATATAGAAATAAGCCGCTCAAGGATGTATTACGTTACGATTATTATATAAAACCCTTATTGTATGCAAAACATTGGGGGGATGATTTATTATATTTTCCTAAGTTTGCAGGATATGAAAATATTCCATGGATGTACGAATTGTTAAACGCTTCAATACCAAACACCATGTGCTTTATAGAAAGAACCGAGTTACTAGAACATCTAAGGTCATGCGATGGAACAACTAGAAGATATTACGAAAACTTACCCTATTAAAAATCTAGGAGATTTATTACCTAATTCACAAAAAGTTGCAATTATAGAAAGTTCTTCTAAGGCTATAACATATGATAGTTTAGAAGTTCGAGCACAATCTATAGCAACATTTTTATCAAGAAGACCAAAATCAAATATTGGCATTATTGCTAGCAACTCTATTAATTTTGTTATTGTATATTTAGGTATATTGAAGGCAGGGCATACTGCTGTGTTAATAAGCACAAAGTTTCCGTCTAGTACGATCGATTATATTTTAAAAGACAGCAATATAAGTTTAGTTTTTTCGGACACTGAAATCAATTCAGCTGAAAATATTTTACTATCTGATATTATTTCAATTAACGATTCAACATTTACGTCTATAAACCCTTCTATAAATGATGTTGCTGTTATATTGTATACATCGGGATCTACAGGAAATCCAAAAGGTGTTAGATTAACACACGCTAGTCACAGATGGATTTTAGAACAACGTATTAAGTCTAATAATTTTTCACGGATTAGAATGTTAATAGCTGCTCCATGTTATCATATGAATGGGCTTTCAGTTTTAGAAACATCACTACTAGGAAACGGTACTGCTATATTACTTCCATTCTTCGAAGCATCTACATTTGTTAACGCTATTCAATCTTATTCTGTAAATCTTATTACATCAGTCCCGTCTATGATGGCTTCAATTCTAGATCTAGTACAAACTGTTGACGTATCAAGTGTAAGGCAAATAGTTATGGCGTCTGCCCCAGTAAGTAGAAAATTGTTTTATTCAGTGAAAGAAAAATTTCCAATGGCTGCTGTAAGAATTGCATATGGGATTACAGAAGTAGGTCCTGGCATCTTTGGCAAGCATCCGACGTTACCTACTCCTGACTTTAGTGTCGGCTTTCCTATCGAGGGGATATCTTATAGACTAGCAGATGGAGTACTAGAGATTAAAAGCCCTTCAATGCTATCTTCTTATACAAATAAAGATCTTAAAACAACTAGTGACGGTTATTTTATAACAGAAGATCTATTTTCAATTGATCAGGATGGGTTTTATTATTTTGAGGGCAGGGCAGATGATATGTTCGTATGTGGTGGCCATAACATTTATCCTAGTAAAATTGAATCAGTATTGGAGCAACACGGATTTGTTGAGACATCCGTAGTAGTTGGATTACCTGATGACATTAAGGGAGTTCGACCTTATGCATTTTTAAAACTTAAAGAAGAAATTGCTACTAATCTAATTAAAGAATATGCTATGAAAAATCTTCCTATATACGAGATTCCTAGAGACTTCTTTATTGTTGATAAATGGCCTCTTTCTCCAATCGGTAAAATTGATAAAAAGTCTCTTGTTAATATGGCTACAAAATTATTACTTGATAAAAATTTAGGATAAATTTAGTATACACTGGAGGAATCATGAATCAGAATAAAGTAGTTGTAATTACAGGTGGTTGCGGACAAATTGGATATGCCTCTGCTGAAATTTTGGCTGCTGAAGGTATGACTATAGTTGCACTAGTTAGAAGAAATCTAACTGAGGCAGAGGATATGATTAAACTCTTACCAAATCAACATCTTAATCACAAAGCAATCCTTGCATCAGTTACTGACACTGAAAGTATTAAAAATGCTGTCGCAATAGTTAAAGTACTATTTGGTAGGTGCGATGTATTAATTAATGCAGCAGGTATTAGCAAAGTGGTTCCTGTCAGTCATATCGATAAATTATCAGATGATATTTTTAATTCAATTATCGAAACTAATCTTAAAGGTACTTTTGTTACAATTAGAGAATTCTTAGGATTGCTTAAAGAGTCTAACGGGCTAGTGATTAATATTAGCTCAACATCTGCGTATAGCGGAAAAAATAATAACTTAGCGTATGCTGCATCCAAAGCTGGAATTAACTCGCTTACTAAAACATTAGCAAGAGGACTTGCACCTAATGTTAGAGTACTCGGTGTAGCTCCTGGATTTTTAGAAAAAGCAACATCGGGAATTAACAAAGATCCAGGTTTTAATGATAAAGTATCAGCCGATATACCGTTAGGTAGAGTAGGAACAGGATTAGAAATAGCAACTGTTATAAAATCGTTAGTAACTAGTATGCCGTACATTACTGGGGAAATTATTAAAGTGGATGGCGGAAGGCTAGCATGAAGACTATCTTAACTTGTGCTGTAACAGGCGCAGGCACAACTATAGAACAGACACCGCATCTGCCGGTAACTCCTGAACAAATTGCCAATAGTGCTTTAGATGCTGCCGCAGCAGGTGCAGCAGTGGTACACATTCATGTACGTGATCCGCAGACTGCAAGACCTAGCATGAAGCTCGATCTTTACAAAGAAGTTGTTGATCGCATTAAAGAAAAAAATACCGATGTATTGATCAACTTAACTACTGGACCTGGAGCCACTGGCCCAGCAAATGTTATATTTGGTAATTCTTACCCTAACTTTCAACCTGCAGAAAAACGAGTAGCACACATTTTAGAACTAAGGCCCGATATTTGTAGCTTAGATTTAAACACTATGAATAGGGGCCCGCAGAACATTACAGTTAACAGTATTGCAGTTGCTAGAGAAATGGCTAAAGCTGTGCAGAGTGTCGGTGTTAAACCTGAACTAGAAATTTTCGACAGCGGCGATTTAGAAATTGCTAAAATGTTTATACAGGAAGGCACTATAACAGGACAGCCTCTTTGGCAAATTGCCAGCGGCATTAAATGGGGGTGGAGTGCTAATCCTGCTACATTAGAATATGCTAAACAGATGCTACCTAGAGATAGTACATGGTATGCGTTTGGTATAGGCTCTATGCAGATGCCATTTGTTGCCCTAAGCACAATAAGTGGTGGTCATGCTCGTGTTGGGCTCGAAGATAACATCTATCTTAGTAAAGGTGTATTAGCTGAAACTAATGCACAATTAGTAGAAAAAGCAGTTCGAATTATTCGAGATATGGGTAACGAACCTGCATCTCCTGCCGAAGCAAGATCAATTTTAGGGATATAAAATGAATAAAAAAATTAAAAGGTATTACCCTGCAAGTACGAATTCAAAAAATCATTATGTTTTGTTTTCACCACCCCTAGATAGATTCCTTATTGTGGATAATTTAGACCCGTGGATTATGTTTGAAACTGCTAAGTTATTATCGTCTAAGATTATTCTAGTTTGTTATATCTTAAATGAGAATACTGTAACAGACATGACTAACGAGAATTGTTTAATGTTTGGCACTGTTCATAAAAAAGGGGAGAATACTTACGGATCTTCATTAATGTCATCTGTTAAACAACCTGCTTGCATGACTAATTTCAATTCAGAAGTTGTAGACAAAGGATGGCCTACTGAATTTGCTACAGGTACTAGAAAAGAAATGATTTTAAAAATGCAAGAGTATGCATTATTCGTCCTTAAATGTTTACATGCAATTACTATTTCAGATTCATATAGAAATATCTTTCCAGAGTCCAAATATCTGCACGACTATCTAAGCGACTGTAGTCCAATGGAATTACAAGAATGTTTCGACTCTACTGTTGCACCTTCAGGTATGGTACATGTAATAAAAAATGTTCTGTATCATGCTAATAGTGTTGAAGAAGCATTAGAAGAAATACGCATCGCGTGGCAGACTTATTCCAAAAATGATATATCGGGTTTTAGAGAAATGTTTTACGATTGTTTAGAAATGCCTGTTCCGGAAATGGGTATTAGCTTAAAAGAAATTGCAGACAATGTTACGGTATGGGTGGTATAATGTTAAATGTAGACTCGGAAATTTTATTCAGTACTGTTGCTAATAACAAATATTCACAAAATTTTTGGCAAGAAGTTAGAAAAGAATCAGCTCCCGGTGGCCAATTTATGATTGACCTTTCTCTAAGATATAATCCTAACAGATTTATTCCTCGCGACGGTGAATGGTCATTACCATGGAATCAAACAGTTCCCGACAAATTTAAAATGCCATCGTATGATCCTGCATTTAACAAACATTTCGACGAGATAACTGATGCTAGAGCAAATGAAATTAAAGAATTAATACATCAAGGACACAAATTTGCTCTTATGTATAGTGGCGGTATCGACAGTACATTAGCTATAACTGCTTTAATTAAAAATCTAAATAAAGAAGAATTAGCCAATATCGTTATCTGTGCTAGTAAGCACTCTATTATAGAAAATCCAACACTCTGGAAAAAGTTTATTTGGGGTAATTTTAAGATTATCGACTCGATGACTATCAAGTACGACGATCTAATTGAACAAGGATACCGACCAATAACAGCAGACGAAGGTGACTGTATTTTTGGTACAGTATTCGGGCTATCATTTTATCAACATTATGATTTTTATGCATCCATGGTTTCTGCCGAATCTCGAGCAAGGTTGATGTCTATAAAAGATAAATTCGACACTACACACTATTCTGAATATAAAGACATTATTCTTAAACACTTTGCAATACCAAAATTTACTAAGAACTGGCTTTACGACTTCGAGCCCGTTCATAACCCTAATTTTCCAGAACAATGGTATAATAAGATGGTTAAGAATATAGAAACTAGTTCAGTACCGGTGTACAGCTTACACGACTTCTGGTGGTGGTTAATTTTTAATTTAAAGTATGTAAACTGTGCCTTTAGATGTTCTATATACCTAAATGACCGAGTGGATGTAGGTGAAGCAATTAACGATTGGGTTATAAACTGGTTTAACACTGACGACTATCAACGCTGGAGCATGGTTAACAACAATAACGGTGAAAAGATCCAGTTAATAGGTGCGTCAACATACAAGATGGCAGCTAGAAGATATATCTATGATCTAGATAAAAATGACTGGTACTTTCACTTTAAGTTAAAGATTGGATCATTAGGGGCAACGGTCGTTCTTCATCAAGATGTATCTAAGTTATCCAAGGATCAGGTTCCAAATGCTAGGTTTGGTGTAGACAAGGATTATAAAGTTCTAACTATGAATGATCCCAGTGTAATCGAATACATTAAACATAACATGTCTAAGTATCAAATAGATTGGTAATGCAAGTAGTTTCTATCAAAGATAATCCAGAGATAGTAGAATTTTTAAGAACTAGTCTTAAAGATATAGACGAAGCATATCTACTAGAAAACTATCACCCAGATTATGAGTCTTCCCTAGGAAATCTTTTTAGGATAATTTCTAAAGGAAGGTTCACAGTTGGGAATTACTATGTAATGATATCAGAACAAGGTGAGTATGCAGGCAGTGCAGGATGGAATCAATTAAATGATACTACTGCACTAGCCCTAGTAAGAGCGTATGTTCCTAAAAAATTTAGAACAACTTATATAATGGGACAACATATTCTTCCTAAGATTATCGAAGAAACTAAAAACTATGCACACACATGGATTACGTTTAATGACTACAATAAAATGATGTACGATGCTATTGTTAGGATTAGATCTAGTCGATCTTCTAGTCTTTTACCCTGGCCAGACATTTATAGGAAATTCAAACCGTTAGGGCAGCATACGGTAAATAATATTCTACAGTACGTTGCAGAATATGAAAGAATCATTCCTTAATATATTTAAACAGTCACATCTTTGGGGTGGACTTATCCCGTTACACATTGTCGGTGCGTGGGCACTGTATAATTTATTTTCAGGTCTAGCTCCTGACTGGTGGTGGATCTCTACAATTATTGGATATGTTGCATTAAAAACAACAGGCATTAGTGCAGGATTTCACAGGATGCTCACGCATAGGGGATACGAAACGCACCCGCTAGTTAGAAAGATTGTACTATATTTTGGTGTATTAGCAGTTCAGGGTAGCCCTATTACTTGGGTAACACTACACAGAGGATATCATCATAGATTCAGTGATAAAGACGGTGATCCCCACAGCCCAGTGCATGGATTTTGGCACAGCTATATGGGATGGATGTTTAAAACACCGCATGTAAACGCTAGGTCAGCTGTTGATTTACTTAGAGATCCCTACTGTGTATTTTTACACGAACACTATAAAAAAATTATTTGGATTTCTTACGCTGTATTAGCAGTCATTGACATTAATTTATTCTTATATTTGCTAGTATTGCCGGCATTGATTACTACCCACTCGTATTCTATACAGACTAGTTTAAATCATATAAGATGGATGGGATACCAGAACTATAACACAGGCGACAACAGTGTTAACAGTCCTTGGCTATTTCCATTAATACTAGGAGAGTGCTGGCATAATAATCACCACGGTGATCCTAAAAATCCTAACTACGGTGGACGCCATTGGTGGGAACTTGATTTTACCTACTGGATAATTTGTCTAATTAGAAAGTAATCATTTCTTGTAAGACCATTTCCAAGTATGACCATCTTCTAGACCTAATTCTTCTGTTAGGTCGTCTGTAAAAGTACCATCGACTCTTAGCGTATATCTAAAAATAGGTTCGGGGTCAACACCATGATAATCTCTATTGTTAAAAAAATAACTTCTAGCATTCTGTTCTAAATATACTTTTTCCTTTGTTATTTCATCCCAGATGTAACTAGGACGCCACCCGCCTGAAAAGAAAAGATTAATATTATGATCTTTGTGTTCGGCTACAATACTATCTCTATGTGTTGCAACTCCTGCATTTGGATACGTGGTAAAAAATAGCACACGCCCAATTGTTTTAAAAGGTAAAGTTTCTAAGTATTCTAATAAATTAGGAAAAAGTTTTGCATCTTCGGTCAACACGCCTGTATCTTTAGTCTTATCAAAAAAGTTACTCTTTTTTAGGTATAGTGCATAAAACCATGGAATGACAGATCCTAATGCAAAGTAGCAATATTTGTAAACCGCAGTTATCCTATCTTCTTTGGTAACTGTATTGATAATCTCTTCAATTGCTACTCTATGTTTTCCTGTAGGATCGTACTGTTCAAGTTGATTTAGCATAACAGTCCAACAATTTTTTCCGTCGAATCTAACAGACTCTTCTGGAGGCATTGCACCGTATACCATACCCATTTTATAATTGTTAGAAATTGCAAGACCTTTACAACATTCTATATGGAGAGTATCATCGAGAGAATGATCAATATACTTGTCCATGGAGATTATAGGAAGACACTTGTTACCTACTCCGTTTATCCCATATTCCTCATAGTCGAAGTGGGGGATATTTAAATCGCTTATTTTAAAATATTTATGAGATTGATTTTGCATATTGTATTTACAGACAAATTCTTTAGGCAAAAAAAAAGGACCCGAAGGTCCTTTAATGCGCATACCAAACTTGGCTGAATCCTTCTTCTTCAGTTGGTATTTGGAAACTTGCTAGCATGCCTTCTAACACTGAGTCTGGAATAGTCTTACCAGGTCGACTGTCTAACCGTTTCTTTAATTCGATTCTAGACGGAGTCTGAAATACTACAGCAATATGCTCATAGTCGGGCAACATGTCAAACTTACGTTTTCTACTGGCAACAGTTGTACTAGTCTGATCCCATATAACATCCCTACCGGATGCGGCAGCTAGTTCAACTTGTGCAGCCATAGCTTTAACCGCAGCCGGCATAAAGTCATTAAAAATCTCACTGTATGTTTTACCTAACTCTTTAGCAAACACTTCAATCCAATTATCTGTACTAATATGTACACAAAGATGAGCCCAATCTTGAGACTCTGCCCAGGTAGTTTTTCCACTACCTGGGACTCCTATAAGTTGATAACATTTTGGCATATAATCTCCTTACAT